>BNJS01001513.1_pt1 | contig 144015 bp, 217 predicted proteins | sample 8540461 | NCBI WGS metagenome assembly BNJS01 (sample SAMD00202454, study PRJDB9452) | human saliva metagenome | isolation source: human saliva | place: Japan | reverse complement strand
AAAGAGATACGGGAAAACGACGGGCAGATGCCACTGGGCAAACGGCGGAAGCGCCGTGACGGCGACACCATACGGCGCAGCACCTTTCGCATGACCGCCTAGCAGACGCCCACCTCGATCAGCGCACTGCCCACGAAGAGCGCAAGCGGCATCAGGAGGAAGAGCTCCAGCACCTCGCTCGCCGCCGCCCGCGTCTCCTCGATCTGCACCTCGGTCATTCCGAGTGAGCGGTAGATCCCGAGGTCTCATCCATCGCCTGCTGCATGACGGCAGGGATCCATCGCAAACGGATTGATGCCGAAGAGCAGGAGGGATGAGCAGGCCTGCCGCCGCCTTTCCGAGGAGAGGCGGGCGTGCCGCCCACGAGTGCGCGCAGGTGCCGCCCTGACGGCGCAAGGAGCAGCCCGAGGCAAGCCCCGTCGGCGCGAAGGACAGGACAAACGTCGCCCCCGCCACAGGGGTGGCAAAGAGCATCGTGAGGAGGGTGCCGCCACGGCCGCGAGCGCGCCGAACCGCAGCCCCGCGCGCACCGTCACGAGCGCGATAAACACGGGCCAGAGCATTCCCATCATCATGGTCAGCATGGGCAGATAGATCGCCGCGAGCGCATAGACCACGGCGGCGGCGGTCATGACCCCTGCTGTGGCGGTGGGGCGTGCAGCATGCTCGTTCATTCTGTATCCTTTCAGCGGAGGGATCCCCGCACTGCCATTCAGGAAGCACGGATAAATTCAGCGCCCATCTGAGGGCTGTTTTATCAGCGATTCCTTCATTCTCTTATCGCGGAAAGTATCCCCCATTATAACAGATTTCCGCCGCGCTGTCACCGTGTCCGCAAAGCCGAGGGAAAACTCCGCCTCACTCCCCCATAATGCCCGCCATGCGCAGAAGATACTGCGCGTTCGTCGTGTAGCAGCGCCCCTCGCGCATCTTGAAGTCAAGAGGATCTTATCCCCTCGTAGTGCTCCTCAAAAATGCGCATTCGTCACGGGGATGCCCTCACGCCCGAGATCGCAGAGCTCAAAGTCGTGCGTCGTCACCACCGTAATCGCATGCGGCGGCGTCAGACGACGGATCGCCTCGCGCGCACCGACAATGCGGTCGGCAGAGTTCGTCCCGCGGAAAAATCTCATCAATCAATATCAGCATCGGCTTGCCGCGCTTGCTGTAGACCATCATCTTCTTGATGCGCAGAGAGCTCCGCATGAGAACGTCGAAATCCCGCCCGCGAGATCGTCGCTGATCTGAATCGACGTATAGACCGCCATCGGCGTGAGTGTAAAGAGCGCGCACATACCGGCGCCCCCCGCATACGCGAGGACAGCATTCGAGCCGAGGCAGCGCATATAGGGTCGTCTTGCCGGACATATTCGACCCCGTGATGACGAGCGTCCCTGCCGTGAGCTGCGCGTCGTTCGGCGTCGCCGTCTCCTCTGTCAGGAGCAGCAGCGTCGCGTCCTCCGCCACGAGCTGCGCGCGCCCTCCTCCGCAAAGTGCGGAAACACATGCACCTCACGCGTATGCCCGACGCGCGCGCGAGCGAGCAGCACCTCCGTCTCCGCCCACACCTTCAGCCAGTCGGCCGCCGCCGCACCGTACCCCTGCGCCAGTGGGAAAAATACGCCATGCAGTGAAAATCCCAGAGCAGAATCCCATTCGCCAGCAGAAAGAAAAAGAAAGGGTGCGCCGCATCGCCGCACAGTCGGCGAGAATCGTCGAGCGACTCAGCCCGACGGTAGCGCGCACGGGCGCAAAGAGCGGCGACAGAATCGCGTGAAACGCAGCACTGCGCAGCGGGCGCGCTCGAGCGCACGAAAGATCCGCCCATAGAGCCGCAGCGCACGCGCCATGCGGCCGAGCGGTGCCAGCTCGCGCTGCGTCCGCGAGAAAAAAACGCCAACGCCATCGTGAGGATTGAACGTAAAAGAGCGCAATCGGAATCGCCCAGCTGCCGCCAAGAAAAATCGCCCAAAAACGGTGACCAGACGCAGGCATTGGCAAGGACGATACCGATGCAGGAAATGAGCTTCAGCGACCCTTGAGCAGCTGCGCGAGCTCCTGGCAAGCGCACGCGTATCATGCGCATCGGGCAGGGAGCGCACCGCGCGCCTCCAGCTCCAGAGCGAGGGCGGATGGGCGAGCAGTTCCGTCACCGCTGCCTGCCGCCGCCGCGTCCGCGTGAGATCCTGCGGCGTCGCCGAGGCGCAGCGGCGAGACGGTCGCGTCCCATGCGCGTATGCGCCGCGCAGAGATACTGATAGAGCGACGCCGCGCCGAAAATATGCAAATCCCGATCGGGCGGACACTTCTCGCGCAGATAGGCGGCGCCGTCCACCGGCGACTTCTTCCAGCTCCCATCAAAGCGCGCGAGATACTCCCCCAGCACACCGAGATACGCCTGCGTGAAGACGCGGCGCCGCTCAAGCCGCCGATGCCGCAGGACGAGCACCGCAAAGAGCAGGAGGAAAAACCGCCGAGCATCAGCTCCTCCACCGAGCCGCGATCATAGCCGTGAACGAGGGGCGACAAGCATCAGCAGGGAACACCGCCGTACGCGCGAGAATGAACCGCGTCCGCCACGTATCCTGCGTATGTGCGTGGGCGAGAGCATGCTCGCGTACATTTTTCATAAAAGTCCTTCTTCATAAGGAACTCCTTAAGGGAATCCACGATTCTGGGCAACATTCATAAGGAAACACTGATAAAACAGTCTCTCAGATTGGCGTAGATTTTTCGTCCGAACGAGGGTGGAAAACCGGACGCAGAGTGGTGCTCTGTGGAGGATTTTCCGCCGAAGTGCGAACAAAAAGATGCGTCAAGATGAGTCTATACCGAGGTATCAGTGCTTCCTTAACAGTCATATTATATCATAACGATAATAGGAATGTAGACGGTTTCTGCCAAAACTGTTAGAATACGTATCAAAAGGAGGGATGTGCATGGCACAGGATCCATCGGACGCCATACGGCGCATCGAGGCGGAGATCCGCACCCTCGACGCACGGATGCTCCGCGCATCGGGCGACCTCGACTACGAAACCTGCCGCTACGAAAAGCGCGCCCTCGAAACCGCCCTCCATGCCCTGCGCAAACAGAGGGAAAGCGGTGCAGATGCAGCATTCAGCCAAAATTCAGCATCATCGGATAGGATAAAAGGCAAATAGTCAAAAGTAGAGAAAGGAAAAACACTATGTCACGGCGTATGACCATGGATGAAGTCCTCAAAGAATACGGCGTCCCCCAGCTGCGTCTCGACGTGCACGCGACGCGCAGCGATCTCCTGAAGCTCCGCGAAAAGCTCATGGCGATCCGCGACCTCTCCGACGGGCGCGAGCAGCGCTACCTCGACGTCGAGTGCAAGCTCTACATCGACGTGGACGACATCGACCGCTACCTCTCGGGCGAGCTCGACACCGTCGGCGAGATTTACGCCTTCCCCGAGGACATCAAGTCCCTATCAGGGGTAAGAGCATCTTCGCGTGCTCGTCAAAGGTATTTGCGTTTTTCAATTCGGTTACGAATACCGGGGCTATCCCGTATCGAAAGAATATAAAGGAGAAATCGAATGAAACTGAAAAATCATCGCAGCGACGATGGTCGGCGCCCTGAGCGTCGCCACTGTCCCCCCTCATCGCCCCCACGCCCGTGGATCACGTCCCTGACCGCACAGGCAGGGGCCGCCAAGGGCGGCGCGCGCATCGCACCGAAGGCGACGCCCAAGGCCGCACCGAAGGCATCCGAGGGACAGAGCAGCAGCGATAAATCCGTCTCGAGGGAACGGCAACAGCTACACCCCTCGAAGAACGCGAACCAGCTGGAAAAGAACGCCCCCGCGGCAAACAGCAAAGCGAATGCGGCAAACGCCGCGAACACCGCCAAAAACGGCACGGGCTGGGGAATACCCTTCGCAACATCGGCCTCCTCGCGGGCGGCATGATGCTCGGCGGACTCCTCGCGAGCCTCCTCGGCGGCATGGGCAGCGGCCTTCTCGCCGACATCCTCGGCGTCCTCGTGAACGTCGCCATCGCCGTCGTCGCCTTCATGGTGCTGCGCTGGCTCTGGAACCGCTTCCGCTCCCGCAAAGAGGAGGAGAACGTCTACCAGCGTGCAGCAGAGCAGCCGCGCGCTGCCGCACCGCAGCCGCCCATCACGGACATCCGTCCGCAGGACAGCGCACCGCAAAGCGCCGCGCCGATGGACATCACACCGCCGACCTCGGCACTCGATGCCGGCGACAGCCCGCGTGCCATCGCCGACCGTTATCGTAACCGCTGAGACGCGCAGAGAAACGTGGGACGCGGTACGAAGCTCCAGCTTCGTACCGCGTCCCTAAGGAATCGCTGATAAAATGAAGTCCGTCGAGTTGGTGCAGATTTTTGTCCTGTCAAGGGAGACAAACCGGACGCATAGCATAGACTATGTGGAGAATTTGTCGACAAAGACAGGGCGAAAAAGATGGGCTAAGACGACGGTGCTGAATTTATCAGTGCTTCATAATGCCCATCCACTGACTGAAGAATCCCATCGAGAGATTTCCCATCCTGTAAAAACACAAAAAGCAAATCAGTTAAACAATACAAATAAATTCTATAAAAATAACTATAAATAACTATAAATTAAGATCAATAGTGTCCAAAATGGAGCATTTCGCACATCAAAAAGCAGGGACTGCTGCACAGAAAAATCCATCTAACCCCGCGTCATTTCCTTCCTCACAGCGATTTTTTTATACGCTGAACGCTCCAGCACGACGGCAAAAGCCTCCGCATTGGACAACCCTGCCGCATTTCCCTCCCTTTCCCTTGAAAAGACAGCATTTTCGTCCATAATAGAAGGGAACGGAGCATAAAGGAAGCAGCGTTTTCTTTATCCGTCCTGCGAACACAATGTACACAGTACATTTCTGCAGAGTTTCCGCGCACAGTATGTTCGCGTGAGGGCTTGCATCAACCGTAACGAAACACAACAAAGGAGCACAATACCATGAAATCATCCACCCTTGCCGCCGTTGACACGCTCATCGCACGCTATCCCGCACTCGAGGCCTGCGGCACGGACATCCGCGCCGCCATCAAGGCACTCTGCACCTCCTACCACGCGGGCGGCAAGCTCATTGTCTGCGCGCAACGGCGGCTCTGCGGCAGATGCCGAGCACATCGTCGGTGAACTGATGAAGGGCTTTCTCCTGCGCGTCACCTCGACGAGGACATCCTCGCGAAACTCCACGAGGCGTGCGACGCCGCCGACCCCTTGACCGTCGACTACTTCATGCGGCATCTGCAGGGCGCACTCCCGCCATCTCCCTCCGTCCCAACTCGCGATCAGCACCGCGTTCGCGAACGATCAGGCACCGACCTCACCTTTGCCCAGCAGGTACTCGGACTCGGGCGCGCGGGCGACGTCCTCCTCGGCATCACCACCTCGGGCAACTCGAAGAACGTCCTCTATGCCTTCCGCATGGCAAAGGCACTCGGCATGACCACCATCGCCCTCACGCGGGCGCATCGGGCGGCAAATGCGCGTCGGGCTTCGCCGACATCGTCATCAAAGCCCCCGAGGAGGACGATGTACAGATCCAAGAGTACCCACCTCATCTACCACATCTCTGCATCGCCGTCGAGGAGGAATTCTTCGGCGCGAGTAAGGATATGTCGCTCGCGGTTGTGAAACGAGGCGTTTGCGCGGGGATACTCACGCATAACACATAACGCCTAGCGCATACCACAGACACACACAACCCCACAATCATACACAAAGGGAGGGAATCCTATGCCACTGACCTATGACGACTTCAAAAACTCGCGAACCAGCGACATCCGCGGCGTCGCCATTCCCGAGCGTCCCTGATGGGCCCGTTACCCTCACCCCGAGGCGGCAAACCGCATCGCCGCCGGCTTCGTCCATTTCCTCAGCGAAACAACGGGCAAGAGCCCTGCAGAGCTGCAGATCGCCGTCGGTCACGACTCGCGCATCTCCGCGCTCGCCATCAAGGACAGCGTCCTCACGGGACTCACCCACACGGGCGCACACGGCATCGACTGCGTCCTCGCCTCCACCCCGCCATGTTCATGGCGACCATCTTCGAGGATACAGCAGCGGACGGCTCGATCATGATTACGGCGAGCCACCTCCGCTACAACCGCAACGGACTGAAATTCTTCACCGCCGCGGGCGGCGCGGACAAAACGGACATTCAGAAAATCCTCGCCTACGCCGCAGAGGCAAAGAAGCACACGGCACACTCGACCATGTATTGAAGTTCGACCTCATCGGGCGCTACTGTGAGCACTGCGCAAAAATCCGTGACGCACTCGGCGGCGCGGAGCGACCGCTCGCGGGCATGCATCGTCGTCGATGCGGGGCAACGGCGCGGGCGGCTTCTTCGCGGGACGCATCCTCACCCCGCTCGGCGCGGACACGACGGGCAGTCAGTTCCTCGACCCGGACGGGGCACTTCCGAACCATATCCCGAACCCTGAGAACGCTGACGCCATGCGCCATCAGGGGACGCCGTGGTGAAAAAATCATGCCGACCTCGGCCTCATCTTTGACACCGACGTGGATCGCATGAGTGCCGTCCTCGCCGACGCAGCACGGACGTGAGCCTGCAACGCTCTCATCGCCATGATGTCCGCCATCCTCGCGCCCGACTACCCCGGCTCCACCATCATCACCGACTCGTCACCTCCGACGGACTGCACGACTTCCTTGAGGATCACCTCCATCTCAGCACCTGCGCTACATGCGCGGCTACAAGAACGTCATCAACGAGTGCATCCGCCGCAACACGGCGGGCGAGGTCTCCCCGCTCGCCATCGAGACCTCGGGGCACGGCGCACTCAGCGAGAACTACTACCTCGACGACGGCGCCTACCTCGCGGTAAAGCTCCTCATTGCGGCGGCAAAGGCAGCACGCAGAGGGTAAGACGCTCGGCGACCTCATCAAGGATCTGCGCCATCCCGCCGAGGAGCGCGAAATCCGCATCAAAATCACGGGCACGGACGACGTCAAGGCCTACGGACGAGACGTCCTCGCCGCGTTCGAGCAGCGCGCCAGGGACAAGGGATTCCCGATCGCCAGCCCATCCTACGAGGGCGTGCGCCTCATCTTCCCGGGCGGCTGGGCACTCTTGCGCATGTCGCTCCACGACCCGAACATGCCGCTCAACATCGAGGGCGGACGCTGCGGGCGGCGCGGACGTGATCGAGCGCGAGGTCAGAGCGTCCTCGCTGGATTTGACGCGCTCGACCTCACGGGCTTCCACGCACAACATTCCGTCATACTGCTGCACAGGCATATTGCCGCGTGCGGCAGTTTTTGCACATGTGCAGCACGAGACACAGCGCACTGCACCAATCCACTAACTTATGGAGCACTGATAATTCGGCACGACCATCTTGACGCATTTTTTCGCCTGCTTATCGTTAGCAAATCCTCCACATAGCCCTCGCTATGCGTCCGGTTTGCTGCCTCAATCGGACAAAAATCTACGCCAATCTGGCAGACCCTCATTTTATCAGCGACTCTCATTTTCTCATCCTTTTTCTATCCAATACGAATATCTCTATGCTATAATACTAGCATCCATATTTGTGACATGAATTCTGCAGAATCACTGACGCAGGAGACAGAGTAATATGAAGCAATCCCTGCAGCACAAGCTGAGCAATGTCATCGGCCTAGTCTCATTCGCCGTCGTCATCGGAGCGATGGTGCTTTGCGTGGCAGCTGCTCGGCACGATGCCGTACGCCAACCCTCACCCCCGAATACGCCCTCATCGACAAGGATCTCTCCCACAACGAGATCATCCACTTCCATGCAGCGGATCACGACTGGCACCCCTACACAACGCCAACTCCCCCACGCCAAACGATGCACGGGCGGTTTATCATCCGTGGATGATCCCGCCGAATATCCCTCATCTCCATCGACCACATCCTCGCGGCGACGACGAATCAGGATCTCCGCGTCTACATCGACGATCGTCTGGTCACGTGCACGGTTCGTGGAGATTCTCAGTGACACCTACGGCCGCACGCTCCCACTTCATTGACGCCGAGGAACCTCTTGCGGGAAAGCGTGTGACTTTTCTTCTACACTCAAGCTATTCTGCGTGGCTCGGCAGCTTTGACTACTTTCCATCGGCAACGAGATAGAGCTCTTCCGGAAGATCAGTATCACCGATGCCATCTACATGGCGAGCCTCTCCATTGCCGCCTCGCTCATCGTCTTCCTCCTCATGGATCTCATCTGGCGCGGGTATTCACATCGGCGACGGCTGCAGATCTACCTCATTGCCTTCCTCCTGAGCTTCATCCTGTGGGCGACGGGCACCTCCTCTCTCTTTTGCGCGCCTCTTCGCCTAGCGCAGATCTGGGCGGAGCTGCACTACATCGTGCTCTCACCTCATGCCGATGCTCTTCCTCAAGATCACCGAGCACATCACCGCACGGCGCTACGCACGCCCCCTGCGCATCATCCTCTGCCTCTACGGCATACTCTTCACCATTGCTACGACGATGGAGATTTTTCCGGGCAAAGCGGCTATATGAACATGCTCTTCGCCTTCTTCCCCATCCTCGACCTCACCTTCTTCTACCCCATCTTCGTCCTCCTCGCTCCTCGTGGGTAAAGCATCCCGCGTGCCGCTACGGTGTGATTGCGGCGATCTCCCTCATGCTCTTCGTCGGCATCGATGCGCTGCACTCTGAGTACCACCTCTTTACACCGACACTCTCGACCACCATCTTCTCGATCTACGCCGTCATTCCGTTCGTCTTCTTCCTCATCCGCGAGCAGATGATGCTGGATGCGCAGCTCGCGCGGGAAAAACAGTGCCCTCGCACAGGAGCTGCAGGTATCGCAGGGACGAGGCAAAGCATGACTTCCTCACGGGCCTGCAACCGCTTCCAGCTCGAGCCGAACTTTGAGCGGTTCGCGGGACTCGCGGAGAAGAACGGCTTCCCTTCTCCTATGCCATCTTCGACATCGACCACTTTAAGGAGGTCAACGACACGCACGGCCACCTCGGCGGCGACCAAGCGTTGCGCGGTATCGCCGAGATCGTACGAGGCGCGCATCGACCGCCGCCACATCTTCATCCGCTACGGCGGCGACGAGTTCATCCTCCTCCCTCCACCACGACCTCATGCAGATGGCACTGTTCTGCGAAACACTGGCGCGCGGCGATCGAGGGCGACGATGGGCGGCATCACGATGAGCTTCGGCGTCTCCACATGGCACGGTGCGGGCGACTCGATGCACAGCCTCATGGAGCGTGCCGACCGTGCGCTCTACTGCTCCAAGGAAAAGGGACGCAACAGCGTCTCCACCGAGGGCGAGGCAGCGTGCTGCGCTACCTGTGCGAATGCAAATGCGGAGAACCATCGCTGACGGATAAACTGCCCCCCTTTTTGGATGGGCGCAGTATCTCTCGAACGCGGCGAACGCCGATGATTCCGACATATCAGAGGGACTGCTGTACGAAGCGCAAAACCTTCGTGCAGCTCCTTTTTGTATCCCTTCCACTGTATACTGAAGGAAGCACTGATAAATTCTGGCACAGCCATCTTGACGCATCTTTTCGCCCGCTTTTCGTTAGCAAATCCTCCACATAGCCCTCGCTATGCGTCCGGTTTGCTGCCTCAATCGGACAAAATCTACGCCAATCTGGCAGACCTCATTTTATCAGCGATTCCTTGAATCACTGATGCTGCTGGAATCGCCTTTCCTATTGTTTTATATCGCCTAAATATGCTATAATGTTAGAAAATCCACACAAATTGCTACGAAAGTCCTCCTCCTCCGAAAGGAAGGTGCTCCCCATGACGAAATTCCGCACATTCCTACAGGACAATGCTGCTGCGCTCCTCTGCACGGTAGCGCTCGCCGCCATTTGCATCATTTCATGGCGTCTCCTCGCAGCGCCCCCGACCGTCAGCTCCCCCACGTATGCCCTCGCGGACACGCCCCTCTCCGATGCTCAGCGACTTTCGCGCTGACGCGCTCGATTGGCAGTCCTATGACTATCCCGTCCCGCCGCCCCTGCCAACGGATGCATCGGCGGTCTATCTTTCGTGGGAGATCGCCGTGTGCCTCGCTGTTCATGAACTGCAACCTGCTCTTTACCACAACGAATCAGGATATCGCCGTCTACCTCGACGACGACTCCTCTACCGCTACGGTGACTGGTCGGGGGCGCACGGACACACGCGGCCGCACGATCCACTATGTCCCCCTCGACAACAAGGCGGCAGGACGGCGGCTCACAATCCTCCTGCACACGACGGATATGGGGCGGCGTGGGAGTATCGACGACTTTGAGATCGGCACGACAACGCAGTTCATGCAAAGAACATCTCCTTCGCTGACGCGATCTACATCTCGGCCCTCTCCATCGCCCTCGCGATGATTGCGTTCCTCAGTCTCAACCTCTCGTGGCGCGCTCTGCAAGACATCCATCGCCGCGCACACATCTACCTCATCGTCTGGCTCGCCGCATTCGCCCTGTGGACGACAGGCAACACCTCCCTCTTCCGCGTCTCTTCGGGATGCCCGCACTCTGGTGGGAGCTGCATCTCGCGATGATCTATGCGCTGCCGATCTGCTGGGCACTCGTCGTCGCGAGATCGTCGCTCCGCAGTACCACGCGCGCATAAAGAACATCCTGCACATCTTCATCGGCATCTTTGCAGCGGTGACCCTCGCCAAGATCGTCGGACGAGACGCATGCAGCAGCGCGCTCCCGTTCTACAATATCCTGCTCTTTGCATCAGATCTCATCCTCATCCATGCACTCGTCCGCTCCCCACTGGGCATACCACCCGCGTGCCGCTACGCTGCCTTTTGGACTGATCGCCTTCGCCGCGCTCTTCATCTTTGACGTGCTGCACTGGGAGTACCATCTCTTCACGGGGATACTTTCTCACGGTCGTGTTCTCCGTCTACGCCATGGTACCGCTCATCCTCCACCTCATCCGCATCCAGATGATGGAGGAGGCGGCACTCGAGCGCCAGAACGAGTGCCTCGCGCAGGAGCTCGTCGCATCGCAGGACGCCGCCCAGCGCGACTTCCTCACGGGCTGCTACAACCGCCATCAGCTCGACGCGGGCTTTGATCGGTTCTCCGCCCTCGCACGCGAGCGCGGGTTCAAGTTCTCCCTTGCCCTCTTTGGACATCGATCATTTCAAACAGGTCAACGACACGCACGGGCACCTCGCGGGCGATCAGGTGCTCAGAGACATCGCCGCCATCATCCACGACGAGATAGACCGCCGCCACATCTTCATCCGCTACGGCGGCGACGAATTCGTCCTCCTCGGCCTGCACTACGACCTCGAGGCGATGACCGCATTCTGCGAGAGACTGCGCGCCATCCTCGAGGAGCGCATGGGCGGCGTCACGCTCAGCTTTGGCGTTTCCACATGGCACGGAGGATGCGACTCCCTCCCCGGGCTCATCGCGCGCGCCGACCGCGCCCTCTACCGCTCCAAGGAAAAGGGGCGCAACGCCGTCTCCGACGAGAGCGAGATCGGTGCGGCGTGGGGAGGATATGCGCTCACCGCTAAATCAAATCCTGCCGACAAAGGAGCTGTTGTACGAAGTCGCAAACTTCGTACAACAGCTCCTTCTTTGTGCCCTTCCACCGCTTGCGCGGTCCCCCTTCCCCGTGATAACGGGGAAGGCTTAGGATAACGAGTATATTAGCTTCCCCGCCGCGCGGGGAAGTAGCGAGCAGCAACGAGCCGATAGAGATATCCAACAGCCCCTTTTTGTTCCCTATTTCATAATACTAGGTCATATATTTTTCTTGTAAATCACAGGCGACTATGCTAGAATGAATCCATACTTGGGAATCGTTTTCCATGAAGGAAATGCAGACAATGATTCCCTCATCAACGAAAAGGAGAATCATCATGTTTCAAATCGACAACATTCGGGAAATGTTCTTCTCCCGTGGGAGGGCGTCTCAACCGCAAGGCCCTACATCCTGCGCTGCCTCACCCTCGGTCTCATCATGACGGCGATCTACATCCTGCTGATGGTATTCGCCTTTACCACGGCAGCAGCACAGATGGGGAATGGCCTCCCCATGATGGGCGCATTCAGTGCGACCCATATCCTCTACCTGCCCTTCATCATCTCGGGCTACCTCCTCGCGATCCGCCGTCTGCACGATCTCGACCTCTCGGCGTTCTTCTCATCCTGCTGAGCTTCGTCCCCGTCGTCAGTCTTCTTCGCCCTCTACGTCATCTTCAAGAAGGGCACGGAGGGACCGAACTCCTACGGCCCGGATCCGCTCAGCACGGAGGTGAGATGCCTGTATCTGGGCAGTGCTCACCATCCATACGACAAATAGTACAGGAATAGATACTGCACAGACAGGCACCGATACATCGCATGACAGCGGCGTATCGCGCAGCTGAGGACTGCGTGCATGAATCACGCACTCTTTTCCCGCACGGGCAGGTCTCACGCGGCGCGACTTCGCCCTGACGCTCGGTGTCATCAGCGGCGGCGTCTTCTTTGTCATGCTCGCGCTCTGCTATCTCCTCTTCCCGCTCACCGCATCCGCTGCGGTGGGCTTTTTCCGTGATTCGACAGAGGTCTTCTTCACTGTCTACATCGCGGCGTTTCTCGGCTCAACCTCCTCCTCTACGCGCTCATCCCTGCCGCTCGCCATCCCCGCCGTCGTACGGCGTCTGCATGATCTGGGACACGGCGGCGCTGGGCGGCGCCCATGCTCCTCCTCTGCGTCCCCGTTCTCTCCTCATGCTCCTGCCCATCGGCCTCTTCATCGGCATCCCCAACGAGATGATAGAGCCGTCTTTTCCCCCTCTGAACGGAGCGACGGAGTCATTCGCCTCCGCCGCCCTCGCGAGCATGGGCATCGCGCTGCTTCTCTTCTTCCTCCTCTTTGTCCCGCCTCGCCTGCTGGCTCGGCTGGCTCTTCCTCAAAAAGGGAAAACCCTGAGGGCGAACCGCTGGGGCGATCCCCCTGTCGAGGAGGTACTGCCGCCCACGCGCGCAGCGTATTTCTCCTGTGCGGGACGGTGACGCGCACGGCGTTCATCCGCCGCAGCCTCCTCCTCCTCGTGCTGGGGGCTTGTCCTCCCACCGGCGGCACAGCTCATCCTGCAGTCCATGGTCGGCGTGTTCATGATCCTTATCGCGGCGATTCCGGAGGCAGGGCGGATCGCCACGATCATCATCATCCTCTTTGTCCTCCCCTTCGTGCTCTTTCCGCTCCCCTCCCGCCGCTCGTCACGGCAGCGCCTGCGCACGCTGGGACGTTCCCCCGCTGAGGCGTTCCTCCCCTTCGCCGTACTGCTCCCCTCATCACACCGCCGCCGTTTGCCCGGCTTTTTCTCCCTACGAGGTTCTGATGGAGGCAGCACTGTCACGGACGGCGCGCTCCAGTCGGCCGTGGACAGCATGATCGGCGTGCCGAGCATCCTCCTCTGACACTCTGCGGCATCCTCTCGCTCATCGGTATTATCCGACTGCTCGCAAATGACGATATATCCTATAGAAGGAATCGTCCGACGAAAGCGAGGTCCATGATACCGCCCAAAATGTGAAAAATTCGTCCCTCCACCGCCACTGCCTGCCCGCACTGCGGCATCCCCATCATCTCGGGTTCTCGCCGAACCACGGCGCGGGCTTCTCTCTCGGCGACGACGACACAGAGAGCCGCAACGACGCGCCCCGGCGAAGGTCGTGAACTCCGACCCTCTACGACGACGTGCCCGACACGGATGCACCGCCCACGGAGGGCATCGGCAGCAAGCTAAAGTCGCTCTTCGGATTCGGGAAAAAGTAATACGTCCATCGACGAAAGCCCCTCGGCCATGTGCCGAGGGGCTTTTATACGTAGAAAGCGAATAGACTGCTGCACGAAGTCGCAAAGTTCTTGCAGTACTATGTCCGTATGGTGCGATTGGCGCGAGTCGAACGCGCGACCCTCTGCTTAGGAGGCAGATGCTCATCCATCTGAGCTACAACCGCAGGAAACGTATTGACTTACCAAACACGCGAAAAGTGTGCCGTTCGTCTCAGCCCTTAGCAAACGTCGCATATCTCGCAGCAGGCGCCCACCACTGCTTTCAGGGTCCCCCGTACCGGACGGGGAGGCTTTGGGACTACGAGACCGCGACCACCCGTCAAACGGGTGGTTTGCACGCCCCTATATGGGATAATACCGGCCAGCGTCTAAAGGCGCTGGCCACTTTGTTCGCCCATATTGCCCTTTGACTCGTCACTGCCCTTAAAAGCGCGGTGGTACTACCGCTTCCCTAAAAGCGTCTGCAATTTTTCACGCTGAGTTTATCCAAGGTAAATGTCATGCTTTTCCGTTTTGGATATTTACGTATCGTTGCTTCATTCAACCCAACGGTACTTACGTAATACCTTCCGACCAAAGTGCTGGATTCAAACTTGTATTTCAAGTCAAAAATCATCAAGGCATTTTCCCTTTGAGATATCCCATAAATCAGATACACTGATTTTCGTGGGCTACTTACCATCATGTGTACATGATCCGGCATAAGGTGACCTTTCCAGTATCTCTGTACACTTTATATGCACATAGTTGCTCAGGATATCTCGAATACTCTCCTGTATTGCCCATATATGATTTTCCGCCGATATTTCGGGGTGAACACGATGGTACTTGCAGAGCCACTTTGTGGGATAAACTGTTGCTTTCTTTGAAGATAAGCATCTTTCCTCTTTTTCTACTGGCTTGAACATCCTTAGTATAAGGGAAAGATGCTTTGTATAACTTTTATCTTCCGCGCATATGGGAATATTTCTGTTCGCTACGCTCTCTCAACCGTCGCGACCGATAGGGACACCGGACGAAACGTTTTCGCTTCGTCCGGTGTCCCTCATCATGTCCTGCCGATGCAGTACTCAGGCAAGCTGAGCGCTGTCTACCGTCTGGACACTGATGTCCTTAATGGAGACAGGGTATGCCTCACCGAGCATGATCGCCTTCTTTGCGATGACATCCTGCAGGCAGGTCTCCACCGCCGCCTTCGTCAGATCATCCTTCGGATCCATCAGACTGACCGTGTGGTTCTTGCCCGTCGAGAGTGCCAGCGTCATGCGGAGCTGTTTCTTCGTCGACATGGTCGTACCTCCTTTCTGCGTTCCTCACATCGTCTGCCGCGCGGGGGCTCAGTCCGTCAGGACAGCCGTATCCGTGCGCATCACCTGATCGAGCCCGTGCTTCTGCAGATTCGCGAACCCGCGTCCGACCGCGAGCGCATCCGCATCCGTGAGCACAGGCGCAAGCCCTGCGATCGTGCGGTTCTTATAGAGGTTCTTGCCGTCTGCGCCGACCCCCGTAATCACCTTCAGCGTGAGCTTGCTCGCTGCTTCTTTGCGTGCCATAGATGTCACTCCTTTCCGTTTTGTTCGTCCGCTGTAAGCTGCTTACACCCAAATACCTGCTGCGGCGAAAAAAGAAGAGCCTCACGCAAAATTTTTCTTTACATACGAACATATTTTCTATAATAGCATTCAGAAAGGAACAGGAGATCCAGAATCGTGTCCTGTGCCTGTGCGCCTCGCCAGCGGCAGGCGAGTCATGGAGTCACAGCGTTTTGCCGTGATTCCCCCAAACAAAGGAGATCCACTATGAATCATACGAAAAGAGAATGCCTGATGCAGCGCCCTGCCCGCTCCGGCGGACATCCTCGCCCTCATTCCGGCGCAGGAGGACACAACGCGCACCGCCGTGATCTGCGCGCACGGGAGCAGCCTGATGCTCGCCGCCACACCGGAGCACGTGCTCGCCTGTCTCGCCGAGCGCGAGGATAAGCACTCCGCCTCATCCGACGCAACGCCGCCCGTCTCGACGGCACGGCGGCGCAACATCATCCTCCCATCCTGCACGGCTGCGTCCTCACCCCCGTCAAGATGTACAACATGCGGCGCGGCGGCATCGGCTACGTCAACACGGCATACGCCGCCCTCGTCCTGCGGCGGCGCGGGCATGGGGAGCGACATCGCCCCTGCAGAACGGCGACATCATCCACAGCCTGTGGACCTCGCCCACCGTCGAGCGGCTCGTACACGAGGGGCGTGCCGTCCACTTCAAACTGCTCAACGACGTGCGGCGTCAGCTCCGCTTTGCCGAGGACTTGGCTTTAGGGAAGCACTGATAAATTCAGCACCATCATCTTGACGCATCTTTTTGCCCGTACTTCGGCGGAAAATCCTCCACAGAGCACCACTCTGCGTCCGGTTTTTCCACCTTGTTCGGACGAAAAATCTACGCCAATCCAAGGGACTGTTTTTATCAGTGATTCCCTAGCAGCGCCTGCATTTCCCTCCATCCATTGCTATGATACGAATATCGAACAATGGAGGGCTATATGCAGATTTCAAAGCCGCTTCACCATCGCCGTCCACATCCTCATCTATGTCGATCTCTTCGGCAACCACGAGCCAGCGACGAGCGAATCGCTCGCGGGGAGCATCGGCGTACATCCCGTCGTCATCCGCCGCATCCTCGGTCAGCTCCGTCGCGCGGGGCTCATCACCGTCGCACGCGGACGCGAGGGCGCGCACATATCGCCAAGGAACTCACAGACATCACGCTCGCCGACATCTTCCGTGCCGTAGAGAGCATCAGCGGTCAGTCCCTCTTCAGTTTTCATGAGAACCGAACCCCGCCTGCCCCGTCGGCAGCCATATCCACGATGTACTCGACCACCGTCTCGCTGGACATCCAAGACGCCATGGAGAAGAAAATGGAGGCGATTACCCTCGCCGACGTTGTCAAAGAGGCACGGGAAAAGGTAAATATAGTTGATTTTAGTCAGCTGTTGTCCATACAATATCTACTATCATAAATATAGATGGCCATCCCCATCTTCAGAGGAGGAAGTACGCCGCATGACATGGGTATCGCATGTTGCACTCACGGGCACGATTGCCTACGCGGTGAGTGTCGATCCGCTCGCGGCGGCGGCGGCATGTGTCGGTGCTGTCCTGCCGGACAAGGTGGAGGCACCCCGGCAGTGTCGGATGGCGTACATGGCGCAGCCGGCACCGCGGCTGGTCGCATTGGCCGATGCTCTATCTCGTCCTCATCGGTGCGCTCCTCCACAGTGAGGCGTACATCGGGAGCAGGATGTTCCTCACTTTGCTCCTATGGGTATTCCTCGGTGCACTCCTCCACATCGCGGAGGATGCGGTCTGCGGCAAGGTGCCCGCCGTCCTCCCGACGCAGAAAATCGGGATACGCCTCTTTACCGTCGGCTCGCTGCGGGAATATCTATTCACAGCTGTATGTATTGGCATTGTCTATGCAGGAAGTTGTTTTCTAGGGAATCGCTGATAAAACGAGGTGTTGCAAAACATGGATGGATTTGCTATAATGACCATAGAAAGAAACGTCCTTTGACGGCATCTTTCCAGATTTGCGCATTGTTTTTTGAACAACCGTTCACTGGTCAGAATGGGCGGTTATTTCTTTTCTCATAAAAAGACCTGTCCGATGAAATCACAGACTTCGTCGGGCAGGTCTTTGTTCGTAAAAAGAGATCAGTGATTTGCCGCCGTATAGATGGTAATGGCGTCGGCGCGTGTGAGCGGATGGAAGACGCCGATGCGGATGCGATCCCCCTGCGTCGCATCGTCTGCGAGCTGCTCGATCGTCCGCGCTGAGAGGGTGCCGATCCCCAGCCCGCCGATGCTTGTCGGCATCCCGATGGAGGTGAAGAACTCTCCATGTGACGGATGCCCGCGCGCGCGCTCTCATCCGTGCCCGCATCAATGCCAAAGAGATCAGCGGCGAACTGGGCAAAGCGCGCTGGGTCGTAGGATAGGCAAACCGCGCCCACGATCCCCAGAGCGCAGTGAGCGCACGTCCGTGCGTTGCATCGTAGTGTGCAGAAAGCGGATGGCTCAGCTTGTGTACTGAGAAATCCCTTACCACGTCCAAGCCCTGTTAGGGTCACTGTGTGATACGCTGCCGCAGTACATGAGTTCACTCATCGCATCATAGTCTTTGCGCGAGACGAGGAGGCGGCGCACGACTCCATCACGGTGCGTAGGAGGTCAATCGCCACGCGGTCGGTGAAGACGTTCGGCCCTTCACATCCGTGAAGAACCGCTCCATCGTGTGCATCATGATATCCGATGCCCCCGCGGCGATCTGCTCACGCGGCAGGGGTAAAGGCGAGCGTCGGGTTCATAAAGGCGAAGACAGGGCGGTTGAGCGGCGAATTCAGCCCTACTTTCTGCCCCGTATCCTCATTCGTCAGCACGGCGGGAGTCGCTCGTCTCACTGCCCGCGGCAGGATGGTGAGCTACGGACGCGACGGGCATCGTGCGCTCAGCTCTGCCTTTTTCGTCCAGATATCCCAGATGTCCACGTCAGGATTTGCGATGCCGTGGGCGACTGCCTTCGCCGAGTCGATCACGCTGCCGCCCCCGATGGCAGGGATGAAGTTCACATCCGCGGTGAGCCCCTCGCGGATCGCCTCGCGGACGAACGCAACGCGCGGATTCGGCTGTACGCCGCCCATGACGAGGAACGCCAGCCCCGCCGAGGTCAGATTCATCTCGATGCGCGAGAGCAGCCCTGAGCGCTCTGCGCTGCCGCCGCCGTGGAGAATGAGCACGCGGCGCGCCCCCGCTGCACGCAGTTTTGCGGGAACGGCATCCTCCGCCCCCGCCCGAAGATGATCTCCGTCGGACAATGATAGGTAAAGCTCTGCATGAAACTCCTCCTTTAATTGGAACGAAACATACCGTATCCATCTCTAGTATAGCAGAACAATCAGGAAAAATCATATTGGTGTGAAGAAAAAGTGTTGCAAAAAGACTTCAAAAATTTCGTATAATAAATACACATAGGAATTATCATTACTTCCAGTAAGGAGGCTGAAAAAATGAGTGGAGATCAAAGCAAAGAGGCCCAACAGATACATGAGGCTGAGCAGAAATTTGATCGCACGCGTCGTCTCGTCGGCCTGTTTGGTGCGCCAATCCTCGCGATTCTGGTGCTCCTGACGCCGATCGACGGACTCACGCTCGAATCATACAAAGCTGCTCGCGCATCATGGTTCTGGTGGCGCTCTGGTGGATCACGGAACCCGTGCCCATCCCCGTCACGTCCCTCATCGGACCGACGCTCGCCGTCGTGACAGGCGTGGTTACGGCAAAGGATGCCTATGCGGCATTCGCCAATCCGATGATCTTCCTCTCATGGGTGGATTTATCCTCGCAAAGGCGATGATGGATCACGGGCTCGACAAGCGATTTGCCTACTGGCTGCTCTCGCGCTCGTGGGTCGGCTCGAATCCACGCCGCATCTTTCTCGCGATCGGTCTTGCCGCAGCGCTCTGCTCCGGCTGGGTGAGCAATACGGCGACCGCCGCGATGATGTTCCCTGATCGCCCTCGGCCTGCTTAGGCCGCCGTCAAGGAAAATGATGGCTGCGAACGGCAAGGAGATCGACCTGCACGACTACAAGTACGCGACCGGGCTGATGCTCATGACCGCGTATGCCTGCTCGATCGGCGGTGTTCTGACACCGATCGGCACTCCGCCGAACATCATCATGCTCGGCTTCCTCGACCAGATGGCGAACATCCACATCTCCTTCTTTGAATGGATGACGTGGGGCGTCATTGCGATGGTGGCGTACTTCATCATCGCCTATGTGGTTCTCATCCGTATGTTCCCGCCCGATGTCGAGCGCATCGACGGCGCAGAGGAGTTCATCCGTGCACGTGTCGCAGAGCTCGGCGGCTGGACGCGCGCCCAGAAGAACACGCTCTTCTGCTTCCTCGTCGCCGTCTTCCTCTGGGTGTTCCCGGGCATTCTCCTCGATGACGTCGGCAGCACCTCCCCTCCTCAAAATGTATTCGCGCCTCTTCCTGAGGGCAGTCGCAGCGATGGCGGGCGCGCTGCTCCTCTTCCTCCTGCCGATCAACTTCAAGGGAGCGCAAGTTCACACTGGAGTGGAAATCAGCGGTACAGGGCATCGAGTGGGGCACGCCTCATCCTCTTCGGCGGCGGCCTCGCCATGGGCGGCATGATGTATAAGACGGGCCTCTCGCAGTGGGTCGGCGACCGCATCGTCGGGATGCTCGGCGGCGAGCCGTCCGAGTTCGCCCTCGTCGCGATCTTCTGTGTGGTGGCACTGCTCTCTCCGAGCTCACCAGCCACACGGCAGCGACGAACATGATCGGCCCGCTCGCCATTACGGCAGCGATGTCGGCAGGGTTCAGCCCGATCCACGTCGCGATCGGTATCGCCCTCTCCTCGTCACTCGGCTTCATGCTGCCGGTGTCCACACCGCCGAATGCGATTGTCTATGCGTCTGGCTATATCCCCATCACAAAGATGATCAAGACCGGTGTCTACATCGACTTTATCGGCATCTTCTGCGTGACCATCCGCTCGTGCTCTACTTCGTGGTATGGCTCGTCGGGTAAAACACAATCTTCCACATACAAGAGGCTGTGGCACAAAGGTAAATGTATCTTTGTGCCACGGCCTTCTTTTCGTATAGGGACAGATTCGCGAAACGACATCCCTCAGAATCCGTTATCTATGAGAGGCTTGGCATGACGAAGAAGTACGAGCAAAAAGATGTGCTAAGATAGCTCGGTTGAATTTATCGGTGATTCCCTAATTTTAATTTTATAAAAAATCCATCGATTCTCCCTTGACGCAATAATAAGAAGTAGGTTATCATAAACGTTGCAGAGATAGTTTCATTATCATTTGCATTGATAACAATGTGGATCTTAGGAGGTATCTTGATTGACACTGAAGGATGGGAAGACAGGAATGACGCTGAAGATTCTGCAAATCAGCGAGTCGCCGCTCAAACAGCGTCTTATGTCGATGGGGATGATTCCGGGGACGAAGGTGACGGTTCTGCGTTCGGCACCTATGGGGGACCCGATCGCGATTGGCATTCGCTCGTATAATCTCGCCGTGCGGCGCGAGGGACGCAGCACTCATATCTGTCGAGCAGATCGGTTAGGGAGGGCGGAGATATGTCAGAATTGGCAGTTGCACTGACCGGAAACCCAAATACCGGTAAACTCGACCATATTCAACGCACTGACAGGTGCGCGTCAGAAAATCGGAAACTGGCCGGGGTGTCACGGTTGACAAGAAAATTGGTCACACGCATTACAAGGGGCGGGCGATTTCACTGTCGACCTTCCGGGACGTACAGCATCAACGCCCGCTCGCCGGAGGAACAAATCGTCATCGACTACTTGACGAGCACGAAGCTGGATCTCGTCCTGAATGTCGTGGACAGCTCGAACATCGAGCGCAATCTTTTCCTTACGGTACAGCTCCTCGAGAAGGGGATTCCGCCCTCATCGATCTCAATATGCAGGACGATGCGCAGCGGCGCGGCATCAAGATCAACACGGCGAAGCTCGAAGAGGCGCTCGGCATGCCCCACCGTCGAGACGACGGGGCTGCAGCAAGAGTACAAAGACGCTGCTCGATGTCTTTACGAGTACGGTCATGGCACGGTACCAGCCGAGCGACCTCGTCAAGGCACTATATCGCGAAGATCCATGAGATCGAGAGCAGTTCGCTACGGAGGCGGAGAAGCAAGAGGCGATCATCGAGGCGCGCTATGCGACTCATCGATCAGGTTGTGCGACATGCCGTAACTGTGCAGAAATGTCGGTGCAACGTACTCGGAGAAAATGGATCGTTTTCTTGCGAACGGTGTGCTTGCGCTGCCGATTTTTCCTTTTGATTCTCTATGGCGTGTTTCAGATCACGTTTACATGGATCGGTCAGCCCATTGCCGACGAACTCGAGGTGCTCATCAACGATCAGTTCCTGAACTTTGTCAAGGATTCGCTTTGTAGCGGCGGGGGTCGCGGACTGATGGTTTCGCTGGTCACGGACGGCATCATCGCGGGTGTCGGCTCAGTGCTGACGTTCGTTCCGCTCATCTTCGTCCTGTTCTTCTGTCTCTCGTTCCTCGACGGCACGGGCTACATGGCGCGTATCGCGTTTATCACGGATCCGATCGCATGCGCCGCTGCGGGCTGACGGGTAAGGGGATCATGCCGCTGATGATGGGCTTCGGCTGCGCCGTTCCGTCCATTATGGGGGCACGTGCGCTCGACTCGAAAAAGGATCGCATGATCTCGATCCTCGTCACACCGTTCCTGACGTGCGGTGCGAAGCTGCCGATCGCGGCACTGTTTGCAGCGATGTTCTTTCCCAACAATGCAGCAAACGTTGTGTTCCTTATGTATATCATCGGTATGGTCATGGCTATTATCGTGGCAAAGGTGCTCGGTCTCGACGCTGTTCAAGGCACATGGCTCGACCTTTTCTGTTGGAGCTCCGCCGTACTGTATGCCCGATATGAATTCGGTTCTCCCTAGAGACGTGGGACAAGGGTAAGGGGTACCTCATCAAAGGCAGGTACGATTATCTTTGCGGCATCGGTCATCCTTTTGGTTCATGTCGAACTACAACTTCAGTGGTCCGTGCGAGATTGAGGACAGTATCCTCGCGACGCTCGGCGGCTGGATGTCTGTGCTCTTCACATTCCAAGGCTTTGCAACGTGGGAGGCTGGCGCGGCTGTCCTTTCCGGCATCATGGCGAAGGAAACGGTCGTTGCGACAATCGGCATTCTCTATGGTGTTGCCGATGTCTCGACCGAGGCGGCGGATGCGGCTAATACGGCTTCCGCGATGCTTCAGACAGGGTATGGGCGCAGCGTTTACAAGTCTTTCTGCGCTTGCCTTCATGGTGTTCTCACAGCTCTATACGCCGTGTGTCACGTCACTCGGTACGATTAGGAAAAGAGACAGGCGCGTGGAAATGGGTCGGCTTCTCTGCCGTCTATATGTTCGCGATTGCTTGGTTTGTTTCGCTTCTTGTCTATCAGATTGGTCGGTTACTCGGCTTCTGATGGGAGGCTCTGAGGGGGGATTCTTATGGCGACCTATGTCGTCGGTGCATTTGTGGCGGCTGCGCTCTTTTTTGCCGTTCGCCATGTCTATCGGAACTTTCGCCTGGGCAGGAAGGACTGCTGCGGCAGCAGCTGCTCGTCATGTGATGAACCTCCTTCCTGCTGTCATTCAGCAGAACAACCGAAAAAATAAAGGAAGCACTGATACGCTGAATGGATCAGTACTTCCTAAAAAATAGGCTGCTGCACGTTTGTTTCGTGCAACAGCCTATTTTCGATCTACTCTTCTGCGGTAAAGCGGACCGGCACCTCCGTCAGCTCCGTCTCCATGCGACGGCGGGTGACGTTCGCCGAGGCGAGCATCCGCTTTGATGCCTTCGTGCTGTCCGTCCCGGCGTACTTATCCGAGAGGTAGATGACCTCACGGATACCGCTCTGGATGATCGCCTTGCAGCATTCGTTGCACGGGAACAGTGATGTGTAGATACGACAACCCTTCAAATGACGTGCTCGCATTGAGGATAGCATTCAACTCTGCATGCACGACATAGGGGTACTTCTGCTCGGCGAACTCCCCGTCCGTCCCCACGGATACTCATGGTCGTCGCAGCCGTTCGGCATCCCGTTGTAGCCGACGCCGACGATATGCTTGTCCTCGTTGACGATGCAGGCGCCGACCTGCGTATGCGGGTCCTTGCTGCGGTAGGCGGAAAAAGAGCGCCACGCCCATAAAATACTCATCCCATGAGATAATCGTGACGATTCCTCCTGTATTGCTACAGCATACATTTTGTTTGCTATAATCGTAGTAGGCACTGATAGGCGCAGTGGTAACTCAGCCCCCGAAAGGGGGATTGATATGGAGACCTACGAGTTCTTAACGTTTTCGTTGTGTTCACCCGTATTAGTTTTATCCGTTAAACGATAAATGAGAAAGCCCCGCCTTGCGTCTCCAAACAACAGGCGGGGTATCTCGCATGTATTAAGGGGGCAACCGCTGAGCGGCAGTGCCCTTTTTCTATGTCTATTCTACTTCAATCCGCCGATTTCGTCAAGCATTGCATAGCATACATTTGTTTGCTATAATCATAGTAGGCACTGTACGTAACGGTAGAGCGGCTAATCTTGCCCCGAAAGGGGGATACGCATGGATACCTATGAGTTCCTATCATTTCTCATAGTATATACCATACTGATCTTGTCAGTAAAGCGATAACGAGAAAAACCCGCCGAACGCTTCCAAACAGTAGGCGGGAATCTCTCTCCTAAGATATAGGGGAGCGGCCGCCCATCGGCAGTGCCCTTTTTCTATGTTTATTCTACTTCAATCCGCCGATTTCGTCAAGCATTGCACAGCATACATTTGTTTGCTATAATCATCGCAGGGCACTGTACGTAACGGTAGGCGGCTAATCTTGCCCCGAAAGGGGTGATGGCATGGGGATCTACTGATCTGTATGTTTTCCTCATTCTGCTCATCACCTTGATTCTCGTAATCAAGTCGTAAAAAGAAAAATCCGCCGAACGTCTCCAAACTGTAGGCGGATTATTCCTTCACACGGTAAGGGCGGCCGCCCATCGGCAGTGCCCTTTTTCTATGTCTATTTTACTTCAATCCGCTGATTTTGTCAAGCATGAGGGCTCACACGACGTCGACGCGCAGCACGCCGTCCACCTGCCGCAGAGCATCGGCGATGAAGGACGGCTTGATGTTCTCGCGGTTGTAGACCTCAAAGGTCAGATAGATGCGCCGCTCGCCGCCCGTCTCTGTCTCCGCCTCGTCCTCGTCCGTCCTGACCTTCATGCCACGTGAGCGCAGATGGAGATCCTCAATGCAGGCACTGACGCGCATGATCTGCCCGGGACGGTCAATCGTGTGGATGGAGAGGGAGAGCAGGCGTTCGCGATCGACCCACGCATCGAGCCGCGAGAGATTCCCGAGGATGAGGAACACGATCGCCGTCGTCACACTCGCGCCGAGGTAAAACCCCGCGCCGACCGCAAAGCCCGACCCCGCGACCACCCAGAGCGTCGCCGCCGTCGTCAGTCCTGTGACCGTCAGCCCCTCCTTCATAATCGCGCCCGCACCGAGAAAACCGATGCCTGAGACCACCTGCGCCGCGAGACGCGCGGGGTCGGCGTTCGTCTTCCCTCCACATTGTCATAGAGTGCCTGCGACATAATCGTGATGAGACATGAGCCGAGCGCCACGAGCATATTCGTCCGCAGCCCCGCCGACTTGTTCCGCATCTGCCGCTCACAGCCGATGATTCCGCCCATCACACACGAGAGCACGAGCCGCAGACATACCTCCCACTCCGCCATCAAATCTTCCTCCTAAATAAACAGAATATATCGTATACTAGGGAAGCACTGATACATTCGGCACAACCATCTTGACGCATCTTTTTCGCCCGCTTATCGTTAGCAAATCCTCCACATAGCCCTCGCTATGCGTCCGGTTTGCTGCCTCAATCGGACAAAAATCTGCGCCAATCTGGCAGACCCTCATTTTATCAGCGATTCCTCCTTTTCCCATAAGTTATCCCCAGCTGTGTAAAACTCTGTGGATAAAATTGTTCAAAAAGCCCCAAACTGCCTTTATCCACACATCTTTTACACAATGTGCACAATTTTTACGAACGATCCTCCGATTTCTGTGGATAACGTGGATAAATCAGTGAATAACACTATATATGGGCGTTGATCGGCTGATATTTTTCCATATTTTGTAGCAGTATTGGGATTACTTTTTCCACAGGGACGCGTGGATATTCGGACTTCTCCTCCGCTGTCCAAGAGTGATAAGGGTGCACAATCAGTGACGAATTGTAGTAGCGTTTTTCCCCCGTCACCTCGCGTTCCACCCACGCGGGCAGCGTGACCTCCGCCGTCTCCGACGGCAGTTCCACCTCGGCGACGACGAGGACCATCGTTCGCCCCGTGAAAGACATCGACCTCCCATCGGCGACCTGCGGCATCCATGACATAGCGCGTCTTCTCACGAGCGGCGGATCGCAGAGCGCGAGCATCGCCCGCGCATCCGACGGGGGAATCTCTACTCATACTCCGCACGCACCATCCCGCGCGTCTCCCCTTGACCGTCAGATAGCCGCGCCCGCCGGCGAGACGCACACGCACCGTCCGCTGCGGATCGCGCGAGAGATAGCCCTGCGCCATCTCCGTCCCTGCGCCCTGTGGGCAGAAGTCCGCCCGCACCGTAAACTTGCGCTCGATCTCAACGCCCATATTTTCTCTCCTATATTATAGTAGATTTTTCTTTCCGGTAAAAATAACTTTCTCGGCACGAATCGGCATTTCATCCGACCATGGAGAAAGTAGTGCAGGCAGCGTATTTTTGCGATTAAACCGAACGGAACAATGAATACAGCCCCATTCTACCGCCTAGCCCCGGCAAAAACAGCAGATTTCCGCCATTTTCCAGGAACAATCCCTTGCATATTCGCCGCGTTTGCTATATATTATGTGATACTGAGTAGATATGTACCATCCCCTGTGATTTCTACAGTATAATCCACACGCACGCGAAGCGCAACCGCACGGCGCGGAATACACGCGCCCACCTGCGATGGGGGAGGAAAGGACAGATTCTGCATTGACGACACTACCACCGAAGAGGCCGACGGCGAAAAGAAACGATGGCCCCTACATCGTGCTCGGCACGATCCTCATCTTCGTCCTTGCGGCGCTCGCGGGCGTCTTCTTTGCCCAGAGCAGCCTGCCTCGACCGCAACAAGGAGACCCCGAAGGACGAGCTCCTCACCGCCAAGGACAAGGCAACCATCATGATCGCGGGCGTCGATGAGCGCTCCGACGACGTCGGACGAAGCGACACCCCATGGTCGCGACCATCGACCCGCAGAAAAACGAGGCCTCGCTCCTTCCATCCCGCGTGACACGCGCGTCGCCATCCCGAAAAACGGCTACGACAAAATCAACGCGGCATACGCCTACGGCGGCGAAAAACTCACCCAGCAGCGCACCGTCGAGGACTTCCTCGGCATCCGCATGGATCACTACGTCATCATCAACACCCACGCCTTCCAAAAGATCATCGACGCCATCGGCGGCATCGACATCGACGTCGAAAAGCGCATGTACTACGAGGATCCGTGGGACGACGACGGCGGCCTCGTCATCGACCTGCGCCCGGGACGCCAGCACATGGACGGCAAGACCGCCGTCACTCTGCGTCCCCGCTACCGCGACGAGGGAGGGTGACATCGGCCGCGTCAAACGCCAGCAGAAATTCATGCGCGCGTGCGTCGACGCTGTAACCACCCCGCCATCCTGCCGCGCCTGCCGGGCATCATCGCGAGCGTCATCGACAGCGTCAAGACCGACCTCAGCGTCCGCCAGATGCTGGAGTTCATCGGCACACTGGAAAACAGCACAGGCAAAGGGACTCAGGCACCGACATGGTGCCGGGACGCCCGCTCTACATCGAGGGCATCAGCTACTGGATCCCCGACATGGAGCAGCTGCGCCGCAACATGGTCAACACCCTCGGCCTCAGCCTGAACGCGAACGAGCGCAGCCGCATGGAGCGCGCCATCCGCGACTACGAGAACTCCATCCGCCGAGCGCCACCGAGGTGCCCGAGGGCGACAACAGCATCGGCCGCCGCGTCAGCGGAGACGAGGCACTTGACACACGGAGCCGCAAAACACCTCCTCCGACGACAGCAGCAAGACCGAGCGCAAATCCACCGACCAGAAGAGCAACGACAAGAGCAGCAAAACGCAGAGCACCGACATATCCCTCGCCGGAGAAAAATCGGCCGACACCGACAGTGGAAGTGGAAGCGGAAGCAACAGCCGCCACGCGAGCACGCGTCAGAGCAGCAGTGCTGACAGCGGCGGCGACACTGCAGCACCGCAGCGCAGCGAGCGGCGGCAGCCCCGGCAAGGAAAACTGAGGAATCGCCGCCTTGATCCATCACAGCATAACGCCCTCGCCTCTCATGGGGAAGGGCACCGTAGAAACGGCGGCAGAGGACACATAGAGGGGACATCCCCGCGAAAGGAAAAATGCACTATGGGAAGCAAATTTGATGCAGAATCACTCGACCTTCATAAGAGCATCACGGCAAGTCGGCGTCACGCCGACCGTCCCGCGAAGACCCGCGACGATCTCAGCCGCGCCTACACGCCCGGCGTCGCCGCACCGTGCCTCGCGATCAAGGCAGATCCCGAAAAGATCTACGACTACACGAGCAAGGGCAACATGGTCGCCGTCGTCACGGAAGCACCGCCGTCCTCGGTCTCGGCAACATCGGCGCAGGCGCAGGCCTCCCCGTCATGGAGGGCAAGGCGATCCTCTTCAAGGGCTTTGCCGGTGTCGACCCGTCCCCGTCTGCGTGAACAGCGAAAAAGTCGAGGATGTCGTCAAAGTCTGCCAGCTCATCGCCCCCACCTACGGCGGCATCAACCTCGAGGACATCAAGGCACCCCCAGTGCTTTGACATCGAGAACGAGCTCAAAAAGACCCTCGACATCCTGTTTTCCACGACGACCAGCACGGCACAGCGATCGTCGTCGTCTCCGCCCTCCTCAACGCGTACAAGTACCTCGGGCGCGACCTCAAGGCAGCGAACATCGTCATCAACGGCGCAGGTGCGGCAGGGACAGGCGATCGCATCGCCTCTTTGCCTACGGCATCAAGACCGTCGTCCTCTGCGACACGACGGGCGCGATCTACGAGGGACGCGAAAAGAACATGAACCTGCGTACAAGGAGAGCCTCGCCAAAGTCTCCAACCATCAGAAGGAGCAGGGCACTCGCCGAGGTCATCAAGGGCAAGGACATCTTCATCGGTGTCTCCCGCCCCGGCAGCCTCACCCTGAGATGATCAGAGCAGCGAGCAAGGACCCCGTCGTCACGGCGATGGCGAACCCCGTCCCCGAGATCCTGCCCGACGAGGGCAAAGGCAGGCGCACGCATCGTCTGCACGGGACGCTCTGACTTCCCGAATCAGGGTCAACAACCTCCTCGCCTTCCCGGCATCTTTCCGCGGTGCGCTGGACGTGCGCAAAGGAAATCAACGAGGAAATGAAAATCGCGCCGCCGGCGCGATTAGCCCCTCATCCACGAATCCGAGCTGAACGAAACCAACATCATCGCCAGCCTGCTCGACCCGCGCGTCGCACCGGACTGTCGCCGCCGCTGTCGCCGAGGCGGCACTCAACACGGGCGTCGCACGCCGCACCGACATCACCTCGTCCGCCGTCGCCGCCCACACGCGTGAGCTGCTCGGACACACCTGGCTAAGACGTCATCACCGGCAGGACTGCTGCACGATGACATAAAAATCTATGGCGGCGATCTACATGAACTTCGAGATTGTGCCTGCACTGGTGATAATCACGAAAGGGATCACTATACGAAGCTGCAAACTTCGTATAGCAGTCCTCATTTTATTCTCGATGTTCTCCGTATGCCTTCGCCGCCTTTAGCCGCACCTCAAAATACTCTGCCAGCCGCTCCTCTAGGAGCGCGGCATCCCTCTCCCCGACGCGTGCCCCGGATTCTCGTATAGCGTCCGCGCCCCAGTCCTCTCCCGCCCGCAGATAGAACGTCGCGATCGGCACCGCGCGCCTGCTCCTCCGTTCCTCCGGCAAATAGTAGAATGTTATCCTGCGCCCATGTTCCTCCGTGAGGAGCGTATCATCACACCTGTGGGCGATAGAGCGCGTGCAGCCGCACAGATCAGACAGCATCCGCTCCGCGTGCCTGCATGGAGAAAGATAAAATCGCCCTGATCAAAAAGCGGTGCTCCCTCGTGCATCACATGATTCTCGCGCAGCGCGCCGCCTCCTCAGGATGCGCCCTGAGGAGGAACGTCAGCCGTGACAGCATTCACCGCGGGATAGAGATGGGCGAAATAGGCTCTCTGCATGACGCCGCAGCGGCATCCGTATCGCGGTAAAGGAAGGGATAGGGGAACTGTGCGCGCTGGATCTCCGCCACAGCATTAAAGCGGATCCCGTTCCCCGCATCATAGAGCGCATAACGATTCCTCTGAAACGGCTTTTCCCGCAGCGTCTGCTCGCCCTCCGACACGACCTGCGCCCCATAGGAATGAAATTTTCCATTCACCATCGCAGCGACCCTCATCCGCCGTAGCGGGATCGCTGCTTTCCGTGACGAAAAAATCACAGCCCGACAGCACGGAGCAGAACAGAGCGAGCACCGAAAGACAGAAACGCCGCTTCATATCACACCTCTCACGTAGTGCCCGCCGCGCGCACAAATCTTGCCCAGATCGATCGATACGCGTCCTCCACATCATGCACATAGCCTGCGGCATCCGTCAGCGTGCGTGCCGCAGCATCGTGACGCAGATTTCGCCGGCAGCGCGCGCAGCGCATCGGGCGCAGCGGCAGGCCCCGCTGCGATCCGCACATAGTCCACAGGCGTCTGCGCAACGAGCTCGGGGAGATGCGCATTCGTGAGGAGACCTGCACCGAACCGTGCGCCATGGCTCTCCCCTGCGAGCGTCACCACGGGTACACCCATCGAGAGCGCCTCACGGGTCGTAATCCCGCCCGTATAGGGAAACGGATCGAGCGCAATATCCATCCCGTACCCGCCAGATAGTCACGGCTGAACCCGCGATCTCGACACGCGCGGCGGGAACTCGCCAGCGCGCGAGACGCTCCGACTCATCGCGCGCCCTCCTCGCGGTCAAAAGATCTTGCTCTTGACGAGGAGACGCGCCCCGGCACCGCATCCAGCACCTGCCGCCAGAGCTGACAGCACTCATCCGTCACCTTATTGAAATTATTGAATGAGCCAAACGTCACGTATCCCCTCTGCTCCATCGGCGGCGGCATGACAGGGGCAGATCATCGGGCAGTAGCAGAAATGACTGTGCGGCAGACGGATGATCTCCTCCGTCATCGCATCATCTCCACCGGCGGATCGACACATACATCGAGAGCACATAGTCCACCGCAGACAGCCCCGTCGTATTGAAACAGCCGGTCCCGTCATCTGCACAGGTGCGGACGGTGCGCGAGAACGGGCAGCGCATTCCCCGCGTATGCCGCAGATCGACGAAAAGCATCCACCTCATCATGGCGGATGAGCGCCGCCGTCTCCGCCGCAGAACAGCCGCGGACATTATGCCACACATCCACTGCGCACGCATCTCCGCCGAGAGCGCACCTCCTGCGCAGCGCGCATAGCAATAGACGGCAAAGTGTGTGCGGTCACTGCGTGAGGAGCGGGCACGAGCCGCCCGACGGGATGCACGCAAAGATCGGGCGAGATATATCCGATGCGGATGCGCGCATGCCCACGCGTGGCGTCCGCCGCCCCGCCCGCAGCAGGACATCGGCAAAGAGCGCATCGTAGCCGTACGCGAGGCCCCGCATAGAGCGGACGCAGATACGTCGGCAGAGTAGTTTTACGGCAAAGAGCGCGTTGCTGTACTCCACCGCCCGCTGGGCACGCCTCGTCTCAGCTGTGCAGACGCGAGAAAACGCCGCGACCGCCTCCCATGCCTCCCCTGCCTCCGTCAGCGCCGCGCGCCGAGGAGACTGTACGCACTCGCGAGAAACACCGCATCGTGCGCACGGCGTCCTCCTCCTCTGCCATCCGCCGTTTCAGCATCTGATCAGCGCGCGCAGATGCGCGATCTCCGTCGCGAGCTTCCCTCCGCGCGGTCGATATAGACCTCCTGCCGCGCCGCTCCGCATGATCGGGACACACGGCGCGGATGCGTGCGACCTCCGCCCGCGCTCGCCTCGTATGCCCCTCTGAGTCAACGCAGCGGCGAGAATATAGCGCATCTCCACATCCTCGGGCAGAACCGTCAGCAGCTCCTGCGCGACCTCCGCCGCACGCGCATACTCCTGCTCTCGTAGAGATCATTGGCACGCAGGAGAATCTCCTGCCGCAGCGCCTGCACATCGTCCATACCATCCTCGCCTTTCACAATATAACCTCTATTCGACGAGAGGAAGAAGAATCCCTTTTCTCCCTGCCCGGCAGAGAGCCTCCGGCTTACGGAATACATGGTGTTACCCCACGCCCCAAACATGGACTTTTCCCCTCGAAAAATGCTATAATCTTGGTGTATAAGCAGAGGTTACGGATGAGGAAGTATTGTGCTCCTAAGCAAACCTTAGTGAAGCAAGCGAGCAGAAGGTGCTGACCCGCCCCCGCATGATTTCTACCGTTCAAGCGAAGCGCGTATAGGGAAGCTCTGATAAATCCAGCACCGCCATCTTGACGCAGCTTTTTCGCCCGCACTTCGGCGGAAAATCCTCCACAGAGCACCACTCTGCGTCCGGTTTTCCACCTCGTTCAAGCGAAAAATCTAGCCAATCTGACGGACTTCATTTTATCAGCGATTCCCCAGAAATCATGCGGTATTTTGGCGGACAAGCAGCGACCGCTGCGCAACGAAGCGTTTGCGGTGGGCACATATTTCGTAAACACGTAACATTTGACCATAAAACCGACCCGATGGAACGAACACAAAGAGGTGACATATTGGATCTGGACTTTGGACAGGGGCGCATCGTCCCCGTCAACCTCGAACACGAGATGAAAAACCTCTACATCGACTATGCGATGAGCGTCATCGTCGCGCGCGCCCTTCCTGACGTACGCGATGGCCCAAAGCCCGTACACCGCCGCATCCTCTATGCGATGCAGGGCTCGGGCATGACCAGCAACAAGCCGTACAAAAATCGGCGCGCATCGTCGGTGAAGTGCTCGGTAAACTATCACCCGCACGGCGACAGATCCGTCTACGACGCCATCGTCCGCATGGCGCAGGACTTCCATGCGCTACCCCTATGCTCGCGGACGGCCACGGCAACTTCGGCTCCGTCGACGGCGACTCCGCCGCCGCCATGCGCTAGCACCGAAGTACGCATGTCAAAAATCGCCGAACTCATGCTGCGCGACATCGACAAGGAAACCGTCGACTTTACGGACAACCACGACGGCTCGAGAGAAGAACCGACCGTCCTCCCCGCGAAATTCCGCAGCTCTCGTCAACGGCACTGCGGGCATTGCCGTCGGCATGGCGACCAACATCCCGCCGCACAACATGGTCGAGGTCATAGATGGCACCCCATGCTCATCGACAACCCCGACACCACCATCGACGAACTCATGGGCGTCATCAAGGGACCCGACTTCCCGACCGCAGGGCCCATCCTCGGCACCGAGGAAACCGCAGGCAGCACACCACAGGACGCGGCGTCATCAAAATGCGCGCACGCGCCCACATCGAAACGATGAGCAATGGCAAACCGCGCATCATCGTCACCGAACTCCCGTATCGAGGTCAACAAAGCGCGCCTCATCGAAAAATCGCCGAACTCGTCAGCGACAAACGGATCGACGGCATCACCGACCTGCGCGACGAATCCGACCGCAGCGGCATGCGCATCGTCATCGAACTGCGCCGTGACAGCGCGCCGAACGTCATCCTCAACCAGCTCTACAAACACACCCAGCTGCGGGACAGCTTCGGCGTCATCATGCTCGCCCTCGTCGACGGACAGCCCGTCATCATGAACCTCAAGCACGTCCTGAGCACTACATCGACCATCAGGAAACCGTCATCACGCGGCGCACACGGTACGAACTGGCGAAGGCAGAGGCACGCGCCCACATCCTCGAAGGACTCACGTCGCCCTCGACCACCTCTGACGCCGTCATCACCACCATCCGCGAAAGCCGTACCGCAGACATCGCGCGCACAGCACTCGCGGACGGCTTCAAACTCACCGAGAAACAGGCACAGCCATCCTCGACCTCCGCCTCCAGCGCCTCACCGGCCTCGAGCGCGAGAAAATCGAAGAAGAGTACCAAGAGGTACTGAAACTGATCGAAGAACCTCAAAGGCATCCTCGCCGATCGCACGAAAGTCCTCGCCATCATCAAAAACGAGCTCATCGAAGTGCGCGACAAATACGGCGACGAACGCCGACGGAGATCATCCTTTGACGCGAGCGAAATGGACGTCAAAGACCTCATCGCTGAGGAAGACGTCGTCGTCACCCTCACCCTGAACAACTACATCAAGCGCATCCCGCTCGACACCTACCGCCGCCAGCGGCGGCGGCGTCGGCGTGCGCGGCATGGGGACCAAGGAAACCGACATCGTCAGCGACCTCCTCATCACCACCACGCACCACGACATCCTCTTCTTTACGAACCGCGGGCGCCTGTCGTCCTGAAATCCTACGAAATCCCCGAGAGCGGACGGCGGGCAAAGGCACGGCCATCGTCAACCTCCTCGCTGTCGAAAATGACGAGCGTATCACCGCCGTCATCCAGGTCAAAGAATTCCGCGCCGACCGCTACCTCTTCCCTCGGCACCAAGCACGGCGTCGTCAAGAAAACACCGCTCTCCGAATTCGGCAACATCCGAAAGAACGGCCTGCGGGCGGTCAACCTCGACGAGGACGACAGAGCTCATCGGCGTCAAATTCACCGACGGAGAGAACCGCATCATGCTCGGCACGCGCGGCGGCAAGGCGATCACCTTCCCCGAGGACGGCGTACGCTCCATGGGACGCATCGCGCGCGGCGTGCGCGGCATCACCCTCGCCGACGGCGATGAGGTTGTTGCCATGGACGTCCTGCGCAGCGACTCCGAGGTACTCACGTCACCGAGGGCGGCTACGGCAAGCGCACCACCGCCTCCGAGTATCGCACCCAGACGCGCGGGCGGCAAGGGCCTCATCAACATGAAGGTCACCGAAAAAACCGGCCCCGTCGTCGGCATCCGCGTCGTCCGTGAAAACCAGGAACTCATGCTCATCACCACCGAGGGAATCGTCATCCGCACCAGCGTCGATGAGATCTCCTCATCAGCCGCAACACCCAGGGCGTCAAAACTCATGACCATTGCCGAAAGCGACCGCGTCGCCTCCATGGCAACCATGAACCGCATCGTCGACAGCGCAGGTGGTGAGCGAAAATCATGCAGATCACATCGTTGTGTAGGGAATCACGGAGAAAGGAGTTGATTTCATGTCCGTTGCCATCCATCTCAAAAACGCACGAAGCAAAACTCTTTAAAAACACGCTGAGCGCCGCGGCATGACCTCTCCGACTTTGTTGCGGCATCGATGCGCGAACGCATGGAAGATGAACTCGATCGTCAGGGCCTATGAGGAAGCCATGGCGGACTTCCGTGCAAACCCCGTCACCTATACACTGGAAGACGTCGAAAAAGAATTAGGCCTTTCAGCGAGCTATCACGTTGTTTTTCAGTGCACAGGCATCCATAAAAACTTGATCGCCATGTTTATACGACGATCATTGCTTGGATTCGCAAAAACCTCGAAGGATGCAGCAATCCACGGATTCATGGAAAACCACTGACTGCCAATCGAAGCGGACAGTGGCGCTACCGTGTGAATGACTACCGCATTATTGCTGATATTCAGGACGATAAGGTCATCATCCTTGTCCTTGCCGTTGCACATCGTCGTGAAGTCTACGACTAAAAATCACTCCGTTTCTCACCGCGAGAAACGGAGTGATTTTTCATTCAAACAAATGCATGACAATGATCACCGATATGTCCCTAAATACTCCTCCCAAACCTCCTCTGGAACGAGCCGCCCGCCCGTCGCCCATGCGATATGCGTCGCACGATGGAGGCGTTCCTCCGTCAGACCATGCGCTGCGCAGTAGTCACGTGACTGCAAAAACCTCAATGACGTTTTATCTGTATTTTCCTAGGCGAATAAAAAGAAATTATGGTATGATGAGAATGAGCACTGCTCTGCTGATTGGGGAGAAGGGAAATGAACATCAATTTAATGGATTTCAAATTTAAAAAAGAAAAAATACTCATCGATAACAATCTCCCCATCGTAACCGCCGGAGAAAAAACGTACATTGTCTACGCAACCGTCGAAATAGGGAAGTCCTGCCTGTCACATTCTCATAGGAAAATACTCTACTCTGCCCATCGCCTCCTCTTCGAGATTGCAGTCAACCACGACTACCACTATGCAACAATGTATCCTCAACACAAGCTCCTAGACGCAAACGCTCTTCCCGGAGCAGATGGTGGACAAACCCGCATTCTGATCCAATCAATTATCATCAGGTCGTTATCGGCAGCGATGTATGGATCGGCTGCGCTGCTGATCCTGAATGGTGTCCGCGTTGGCAACGGCGCCATCATCGGTGCGGGTTCCGTTGAGACAAAGGACGTCCCCCATACGCCATCGTCGTCGGCAATCCGGCACGCATCATCAAATATCGATTTGATGCGGAAACCATTGCCGCACTGCAACGCATCAAGTGGTGGAACTGGCCCGAAAGAGTAGATCGTGGAGGCAGCCCCCTTCTCTACGGCGATATACAGCAATTCATTGACGCGTTCTGATGTTCCCTCAACCGGCAGAGGAGCCGGATGAAATCAGTGGGGACCATCAACGATCTGCGTGAAAAGAACTATCACATCTCCTACTTCATCCCGGACTTTGAAATCGAACCGAGCACAGCAGTATGGCCACGCGTCGTTCATGCCTTTCTGAATACCTACCATGCAGAAGATCGGGCAGCACTCATCATGGCGATCCCGCCACACGATCAATGCGGGGATTGCCTCAATATCATTCTGAATGCCATCGCCGAGCGCGCGGTGAACAGACGCCGCTCATCCTGACGCATGAGACGAACGGTGATCGCCCTTCTCCATCCCGGCCCTCCGCGCATCCAGTGACTACATCACAACGCGTGAGCATATCTCCTCCCTCGCCGTGGACTATGCCTCTGACGCCAATGTGCGGATCCGCTACGGCCTCGATCAGGGTGCGCTCCTCTTCCCGTCTCTTTCATGACTTAAGGAAGCACTGATAAATTCGGTACAACCATCTTGACGCATCTTTTTGCCCGCACTTCGGCGGAAAAATCCTCCACAGAGCACCACTCTGCGTCCGGTTTTGCTGCCTCGTTCGGACGAAAAAAATCTACGCCAATCTGAAGGTCTATTTTATCAGCGATTCCTTAAACGGGCTGCTGCACAAAGATTGAATCTTGTACAACAGCCCATTATGATTACTCTATTACTCAAAGAGAGACATACGCACCTTAAAAATCCACTTTTTCAGCGGCGCAGGGCGATCTACCATGACACCGCTGCGGTGCACGTCCGAGGGCAGGCAGACGAGGAAGTCACCGGGGTGCATGACTACACTTGCATCTACCTCACCCGCTGCGGGGATAAAAATCACGCGCAGGGGTCATAGTCCCCCATCTTCATGCGTTCGATGGCACTGACATCAATCGCTCCGTCCCCGCAGCGAGGACATGGACATCGGCATAGATGCGGTGCGCCTCCCATATCTTCTCCGCGCGCGTTCCTGTCGTATAGTGGGCGATATTGACATAGAGATCATCCCCCTCGATCACCTGCCTCCCCTCCGGGAACGACCCGAGATCATGCGTCCGCGCATAGGCGAGCGCGCTGCAGCATAGGCGGAAGGAGTGCGCAGGCCTTTTCATCATGGATATTTCCGTAAATCATAACAATCTCCTTATATATTTTATATTATTATTTATTATTTATAGTAATTTATATCATATTATTTTATATTATTTGTATTATTGTATCTGCACGCGCCGACTGCCGTCCGCTGACGTCCTAAACTGTGCCGGGTTCAGTCCCTGCAGGAGGTCAATGACCTTTTCGCTCTCCGCATCGAGCCGCGCGATCTCCGTGCGGTAGTCCACAATCTCCGCGATCACCCCACGGAGCATCTGCGTACCCTCCTCCTCCTGTTTCTGATACTCCTCCGTAATGCGCGCATGGATGCTGTCCATGCGTTTCTTCGCCTGATATACGCGTTAAAGATCACCGCGCCGGCGGCGATGCCGAGCGCCGTCCAGCATCTCCTCCCCACCGTAGAGACCGAGCATCACGGGGAAGGAGCCATATCCATCGGAAGAGCTTTTCCTGTGAGGACAGCTCATAGGGACGCATGCGGATCATGCGCTGAACGTCGTTCCACGTGACAAATAACCGCAGCAGTTTTTCCTCATTGGAGCCGTCTTTCGTCTCGTTATCAAATGCAAGAATCCTAAATTTGATGGTCTGCGGGATGGCGGCGCGGTTCTCCGCGACAATATCGCGAAAGGCGGAAAGAATCGCATCACGCCCAAGGGCAAGCGCCATTTTCTGCAGCGCTGGGCTCGCCTGCATCTCCTGCGGGTGCATTGCCGCATCCGACAGGAGTTGCATGAAGTCACGCCGCTCGTCGAATGCCTTTACCTTCTCCGCCAAAAATCTTGCGGGCACGATCCTCCCTGCCGCTCTCATGGATGACCAGCTTCTCAAGGATCGACTCCATGTGCAGCGGCTTTTCCGCCGCATCGAAATCGGCGACCAGACGCTCCAGGATGCTGTCCAGCTGTTGTTTCAGCGTGCGGGGCGGCGCCGTCTGCGTGACGATCTGCTGAAAATATGTGCTGAGTTTCTCATAGAGACGCGCACACGAGAGCGTATGCTCCAGCACCTCCGATGCCGATCTGGCATGCACCCTCAGATAGGGAAAAACTGCCCTCTGCGGGCGGCGCGGGGCACATCGCCTTCATCGCCTCATACCAGCGTTTTTCCTGCGCAGCGGCAAAACTATATACCCGACTGAACCGATCGATCCAGCCGTCGATCCGGCGGCGGATGAGCCCGTCTGCATCGCGGCCAAGGAGGCCTGACACATAGGCATCAATGATGATGGCCGCCTTGCGGTCGAGCGCCCCACCATCCAGTCCGGCAAAGTAGCGCTGCAGCCAGTGCAGGCTCGCCTCTTTTTCGTCCAAAAACGGCGGCAGACGAGTGCAAAAAGAGCGACGTTCTCTCATCGTCACGATGGAGTGCCTCCGCACATGCGCGGTTTGCGACCTCCTCCTCGTCGCTGATCCACGCCGCGAGCGCAACGAGCGCGGGTGCCAGCCAGTAGCCGGGCGCACGGAGCATGAGCTCCTCTGCCGCCGCACGCAGCGTGTCCCTGCCGCACGACCGCGAGATCATTCGCCTCCAGAATGCCGCGCGCCATGCGGCGGATCTCCGCATAGTGGCCGAATCGGTGCTCGATCTCCTGCCGCAGCTTCACCAGACGGATCTCTGCGAGCTGGATGCGGTTCGTCCGCTCCTGCTTTGCCGCATAGGCATGAAAAATCCTGCGTCAGCGTATCCACGTCCACACGCAGATCATCGACACTGCGCCCGACGGCATGGATCTCCGAATGTGCCGCACCGACAAAATCACCGAGCGCATCCAGACGATCCTCCAGACCGGACAGATCCGGCTCGATGTAAATGGTATCGCTCATCCTCTATCTCCATATTTTGCGTTATTATTTATTATTATTACTTTTATTCTTTTTATGGACGTCGTGATACAGAAAATAGTATAGCATAGGCACATCGCATGGGACAAGAAAATCGATCGGATGCAACATAGCAAAGTCACAAAAAGTGGCTGCTGCACGACGCTGAAATTCTCGTGCAACAGCCCTGTTCCTCTATCAAACAAGCTCTCTCAGCACCGCCCCAATATCGCTGCCAAGCACAACACTCCGATCACGGATCTCCTTCGGCACATACGCATCGCGGCTCACGGTCACGAGTGTCACATCCGCACGCTCTGCCGTCATGCGCCAGAACGGATACTTGATGATGCCGGGCGTATTCATCCCCACACCGAGCTCTAGGAGGAGCGTTCGCCGCCCCTCCGTCCGCGCGAGATAGTCCGTATAGCGTGCGGCAGCGGCGTGCCATCCAGCATCCTCGACAAAGGAGGAGTCTGCGCAGATTCGTCGTCATCTCCGCACCATCATCGGGACAGCGAGGAATGAGCTCCGTCGGGATCTCCATCCGCAGCGCATTCCACGCGGGGACGATGAGCGCCCCATCGGCAGCGAACGTGAATCCCTGCGCCGTGAGCATCGCATGTACGGCATCCTCGTTGTCATAGGGTGCGATGCGCCGTAACACCCGCCGGCTGACTGCTCTGAAAATAGACCATAATCCCCTGCGTGTAAAAGAGACGCTCTTTATCGAACCCCGTCCGCTGAAAGGCATGATCGACATTCGTCGTCAGGACGAAATAATCCTTTTCACGAACCAGATGGAGGAGATTCGGATAGACATCGCTCTCCGGCATCGGCGCATAGCGGTTGACGTAGATACTCCTGCTCCACCACGCCCAGAAAAATCTCGCGTGATGGAAAGGGATAAAAAGCCCCCGCCGTAGATGTCCGTTATACCAAATCGCTCGTGAAAAATCTGCGAAATACGTCATAAAGCGCGTACCCGCATAGTCATAGCCCGCTGAGGTGCTAAGTCCTGCGCCCGCGCCGATGAGCACGCAGTCCGCCGTGCGGAGCGCGTCGGTGATGCGCGTGATGGATTCCGTCATGATAAAAGCCTTTCGTAGATGTTTCGGTCCTCGTCCTTGAACACGTTGAAAATGACACGTTCTATGGACGTCTCACGCGTAGGAAAATCCTGCACCTCACGCACGGCGATCTCCGCCGCTGCTGCACGGGGTAGAAACTCCCCGTTGAGATACAGCAAAAACGCGATGCTCCTGAGACCACGCTCCGCGGCAAGGGAGAGACAGGAACGATAGCAGGAGGCGAGCTGCGCCCGATGACAATCCATCAAAGCACCGCTGACGATCGGTCCGACCGTATGGATGACATACCGCGCAGGGAGATTGTACCCCTCCGTGATCTGCGCCGTTCCCGTCTCCTCGGGATGCCCTGCACCTCCATCAGCGCAGCGCATGCCGCGCGCTAGCTGCAGACCCCGCCGCCGAGTGAATCGCATTGTCAATGCAGCGGTGACAGGGGATGAAGCAGCCGAGGAGAGCCGCGTTGGCCGCGTTGACGATCGCGTCCGCCGCGAGGCGCGTGATGTCGCCCTGCCAAAGGGCAATACGCGCATCAGAGGCGACAGATGGGAGCGCCATGACATCCACCACGCCGCGTGCCTCGCGCTCCGCTGAGAGCAGCTCATCCTGCAGCGCCAGAAAGTCTTCCGAAAGCGGGCGCGGCGGGACGCACATTCATCAGCGCACGCAGCAGATTCCGCTAGCGCTGCCTCCGTCTCTCTGATCTCCGCCGCCTGCGCGCGATACTCCGGCATCTCAGTGAGGAGCATTTTCGTTCATTTTTTTGAATGATGGATAAAGACACAGCGATCACTTCCTTTTTGCAGAAAAACTTTTTACAGAAGAGAGCACTTCCCCGTTGTTCACGAGGGAGAGCGTTCCAGACAGGATCCTTTTTCAGTATCAGTCAATCGGCCTTTACTTCTGAACGAGCGAGACACGCGTACCGATGTGTTCACCGCTCTCGATCAGATCCACCATACCGACGGCATAGTCCGCATAGCTGATGATGCTCTCACCTGCTGCACTGAGCGTCAGCTCTCACCGCCAAGAATATACGCACCGGTCTTCTCTCCATCCGGACGGAAATCTGCCGCCGGGCTGACAAAAACCCACTTTGCATCCTTCCGCGCACGGAGGGCTGCCAGTTCCTCGGTCTGTGCCTTGGCGAGTGCGTAGAACACCGCCGGGAACTCCGGCGTATCCAGGAGCTGCACCTTGTGCGATGCATCGACATAGAGACTTCCTGCGCCGCCGACGATGTAGAGACGCGTATTCGTCCCCGCAACGAGATCGGCGAGATGCTGGCTCGTCTTTTGTGTGCAGCGGCAGCGTCTCCGGCGTAAATGCACCGAATCCCGTCCACCACAGCATCAAAGCCCGCGAGATCCCCTTTCGTCAGATCTAGAATGTCCTTCTGCACAAAATGCTTCGCCGCACTCTGATTCTCATGACGTGCAAACGCTGTAACCTCATGTCCGCGTGCCACAAGCTCCTCAATAATCGCACGGCTCGCCTTTCCATTGGATGCCACAACTGCAATTTTCATCATAAATTCCTCCATTTGATTTATATTTTGTAATTTCGTTGATTACATAAAGTAATATAACACAGATAAAATAGAATTTTCAATAGGTACAATATATTTTTTTAAACGTATACGGCATAAATAAATCCCCTGATGCCATGCTGCATCAAGGGGATTTCTGATCGAAAGTCAAACGCTCCGCATGGCGGAGATGCGCCGCGCGCCATCCACATCCTCAAAGGCGATGATGAGATCCTGCGTAAAATGTGCCGTGATGCGTGACCCGTGCCACTCGTACGGCGTCTGATTCCAGCGCAGGAATCCCTCGACCAGGAGGCGGTGATCCACATCGAACTGCTGGATGCACTGCGATACCGTCGAAATAAAGCGCGGAAAATCAACGGGATCAAAGACTGCATCCGGCACATCCGACAGGCCGACGAAGAATGCGCCGCCGTTATGCGGGCAGCGATAGTAGGCGTATCCGTCCGCCAGTCCGCAGGTGACGATGGAGAGGTTGTGCCCGTTATAGGTATCGTTCAGGTCGAATTCGTCCGTCGTCAGTGCCTCGATCTGCTGCGCTGCACCGAACTCCCTCGTCTCACGCGCGAGGCGGATGATCTTCTCGGGGAAATCATTGATGTTCTCCCAGCCCCAGAGCCATGTGCCGCTCGATGCAGACTCGCTGCCGATGAACTGGAGCGGGTATTCGCGCGTGCCGAAAGCTGATCACGCCACGCTCCAGATCGACGTTCCAGTCCTCGTTTTTCACCACGTACTCGGCACAGGCTTGCTGGATGCTGATCATCTTGCCGAGGCAGGCCGAAAAGAGCGCCGTCCAGTCCCCGTGCGGCACATCGAGTTGGTCGAGAAATTGCTTCATCGTAGTTCCTCCGTCTCTTATCCTGACGATTTCACACTCACATGATAAAATTATAGCATAAAAAGGGCACTGCCGATAGACGGCTGCCCCTTTATGTTTGGCAGAGAACCCCGCCCTACAGTTTGGATGCATGAGGCGGGTTTTCTTTATCGTTTAACCGACATGATCAATACGGTGAACACAACGAGAAATGTTAAAAACTCGTAGGTCTCCATACGGATCCCCTTTTCGGGGGAGATTGCCGCCTACCGTGAATAGCAGTGCTTACATTTAGTATAGCACAGGAACATACGTATGACAATCAAAAAGAATACAACGTATGTAAATCCTTGACGGCGTTATGTGCAGATGATAGAATAGAGATACAAAGGGCACTGCCTAGCGGTCGCCCCCATAATGAGCGAGACTTCCCGCCAGGGTTTGGTAGACGCGAGGCGGGGTTTTCTCTTTTATCGTTTAACCGACATGATCAGCACGGTGAACACAACGACGAATGTCAAAAACTCTGTAGGTTCCCATACTCAATCGCCCCCTTTCCGGGGGCAAGATTCGACCGCCCTTTCGACAGTGCTTGTGCTTAGTATAGCACAGAAACATACGCAACAACAGAATCCCCTTGACACACATGGCGTCAAGGGGATTTTTCTCTATCAATTTCTAAACTCAGATATCCAGATTTCGTACGAGTTTCGCGTTCTCCTCGATGAACTGGCGGCGCGGCTCGACCTTGTCGCCCATGAGGATGGTGAAGAGCTCGTCTGCCGCCTCGGCGTCCTCTGCACCGACCTGCAGCATGGTGCGCCCCTCGGGGTTCATGGTCGTTTCCCAGAGCTGCTCGGGGTTCATCTCGCCGAGTCCCTTGTAGCGCTGGATGGTCACGCCGTCGCGCCCGATCTCGTCGAGCTTTTTCGCCTGCTCATCGTCGGAGTAGGTGTAGAAATGCTTCTTGTCCTTGCGGATCTGATAGAGCGGCGGCTGCGCGATGTAGACGTGCCCGTGGTCGATGAGCGGCTTCATGTAGCGGTAGAAGAACGTGAGGAGCAGCGTGCGGATATGCGCGCCGTCCACGTCTGCATCGGTCATGATGATGATCTTGCTGTAGCGGCGCTTCGCGAGGTCAAACTCTCGCCGATGCCCGTGCCGAACGCCGTGATCATCGTGCGGATCTCGGCATTGGCAAAGATCTTGTCGAGGCGTGCCTTCTCCACGTTGAGGATCTTGCCGCGCAGCGGGAGGATCGCCTGGAACCTGCGGTCGCGTCCCTGCTTTGCCGAGCCGCCCTGCCGAGTCGCCCTCGACGATGTAGATCTCGCACTGGTCGGGATCCTTGACAGAGCAGTCCGCGAGCTTGCCGGGGAGGCTGGAGACCTCGAGCGCGTTCTTGCGGCGCGTCAGCTCACGTGCCTTGCGTGCCGCCTCGCGGGCGCGCGACGCCATGAGTGCCTTGTCGAGCACCTTTTTTGTGACGGCGGGGTTCTCCTCGAAGTACTCCGTTAGTCCCTCGGTGACGATGGAGTCGACGATGCCGCGCACCTCGGAGTTGCCGAGCTTTGTCTTGGTCTGCCCTCGAACTGCGGCTCGCGCACCTTGAGGCTGATGACGGCGGTCAGTCCTCGCGCACGTCCTCGCCCGAGAGGTTGCCGTCCTTGTCTTTCAGCACGTTCAGTCGGCGCGCAAAGTCGTTCGCTGCGCGCGTGAGGGCGATCTTAAAGCCCGCGAGATGCGTGCCGCCCTCCTCGGTGTTGATGTTATTGACAAAGCTGTAGATATTTTCCTGATAGCTGTCGTTGTACTGCATGGCGATCTCAACGACGGTGTCGTCCTTCACGCCGTTGAAGTAGATCGGCTCCTCGTTGATCGTCTCCTTTTTGCGGTTGAGGTGGGAGACAAAGGAGCGGATGCCGCCATCAAAGTGGAAGGTCTCGCTGCGCACCTCGGCGCTGCGCTCGTCGGTGAGGGTGATCGTGATGCCGTGGTTGAGGAAGGCGAGCTCGCGCAGGCGATGCTTCAGCGTGTCAAAGCTGTAGGTCGTGACGGTGAAGATCTCAGGGTCGGGGACGAAGTGGACGCGCGTGCCCGTTGTATCGGATGTGCCGATCTCGTGCAGCTTGGTCGTGGTGACGCCGCGCGAAAAGGAGATCGCAAAGATTTTCCCGTCACGGCGCACCTCGACGTCCATCTCCGTGGAGAGGGCGTTGACGACGGAGACGCCGACGCCGTGCAGACCGCCCGAGACCTTGTAGCCGTCGCCGCCGAATTTGCCGCCCGCATGGAGGACGGTCAGAACGACCTCGACGGCGGGCATGCCGCCTCGTGCATATCGACGGGGATGCCGCGTCCGTTGTCCGTGACGGTGATGCTGTTGTCCTTGTGTATCGTGACGCCGACCGTGTCGCAGTAGCCCGCGAGCGCCTCGTCGATGGAGTTGTCGACGACCTCATAGACGAGATGATGCAGGCCGCGCTCGGAGGTTGAGCCGATATACATGCCGGGACGTTTGCGCACCGCCTCCAGTCCCTCCAGCACCTGGATCTGTCCCCGCGCCATAGTCCGCGTCGACGGCGGTCACCCTCATCGCCCATCTCCTCCTCCGAGATCGCGATGCCCGTGAGATCAGGCGCGTCTGCCATCTCGGCGGCTTCCTTTGCCTCCTCGGGGGTCAGCGGACGAATCTCCGCCTGCTCGTCCGTCTGTTTCATTTTTGGTTCTTTTTCTTTTGCCATTATGTCCTCCTGGGGGTCGATCATCGGTGCTATACGAAATACATCACAGTGATTTTCTTTTTAGTATATTAACACAATATGCCTTAAGCAAAGGAATATCTCGATGAACCATCATCCATACTTTATCCATATCTATCGAAATATGGTAGGAATGTGCAAAAAAATTTCGCATCCCTTTGATGAGTTTCCACGCGACTTCTTGATGTGCTGTAATAAATGCGTCGGAGAAACTACGCGACGCTTCCCCTATCGTCTGTAATGCCATAGAGCAAGCATGCTGAAAGAGACGATCCTTGATAAAATCCTCTCTTGTCTTACCAAAAACGTTCCTGTGCCTCGTCGATATCCCTCACAATACTGCACGATAATTTGCAGAATCTGTGCGTCTTTCGGACTGAGCGTCATAGAGCAGCACCTTGTCTCTTTCCACATATTTTGCAAAAATCGGATACTCGCTCGGAATGCGCGTAATCATATCGACATCCTTGGCAACAGCATCCTCTAGGTCCATGCGAAACGCAATCAAATCCAACAAACTCACATGATCTCCCGACTCGGCGTAGACGTCCACATCGCTGTCCTCATGCGCCTCGCCGCGTGCATAGGAGCCGAAGAGCCATACCTTTTTCAACTTTTGTATTTCTCGCAGATGGGGCGGATTTTATCACGGATTTCATCAATACTGAGAATCATGGGTGTCACCCCTCACGATTTCTTCGCCTTGCGTTTTTTTCATCTCTTCCCAGAACTCACGTGTGGTGATGAGCTCGTTGCGCAGTTCCCAGAAGGTGCTCTGTATCTTCTTCGGTGTGACCTCTCCGGGCGGCAGGCCGCGGTGCAGCATGGTGAGGAGACGCGCATTCTCGCTGTCCTGCGCCGTGTACTCCGTGCGTCCTGCGATGCTGCGGATGAGGTCGGCGCGCTCACTGCCGACCATGAGCGCATCCGCCGCGGGGATGCGCCGCGTGATGTCCGCGAGCTTTTGCCCACGGCTCACGCCGCAGGATGGCACGCACCTCGCGACGCACGCTGCGCTCCTCGCTGCGGCGACAGTCCATGCAGACGCCGCTGACGAGCCGCCCGCAGACGGGGCACGAGGGTGAGTCCGCGCGCTTCCTTTAGATGGCGTGCCTTGCGCGTCGTCAGATAGGCGCGCTCGATGTGCGTGCGCAGGTCGCTGTCCTCAATCCGGGCGGCGAGCGACGCCCCACGTGCGATCTCGGCGTCCGACAGTCCCGTTCTGTGCGAGCGCACGCCGATAGGCGGCAGGTGTCTCCGCTGCGGCATCGTCTGGCATCTGCAGAGCGGGGCGCATCGTCCGTGCAAAGGCGATCTCCGTCACCATGCGTCCGCCCGCGTAGTTGTTGACGCGCTGGACGATCTCGGGCGCACTCATGCGCATCTCGTTCTTCCAGACCGCATCGGGCGCATAGAGAAATAGCTTCTTGTCGCGCACCGCGACGGCACGCACGCGGCGTGCGACCATCTCGCCCATGATATCCGCCCAGTGGGAGAGGGTCGTGTGCGTGATGTAGTCGCGCTCAAAGGAGGGACCGAGGCGACGAATCGCGGCGCGCACATCGTCGCCCGCACCCGCCGTGCCAAGTGTTGTACGCAGTCTCTTCCTCCTCTGTTTCAATCCGCATCAATACATCGGATTGGGTATCCCATACGTCCATGGCGCCCCCTCCACCGCTTGCGCGGTCCCCTTCCCCCGTATTGTACGGGGGAGGCTAAGGCAACACAGATACATTCCGCTGCATTCTTGACACATTTTCTCCACACATCAACGGAAAATCTATGCGAATCCTTAATTCTCCCGCACTGTCCCCGCCTCCACATACCGATACGTCCCCATACGCTCTGCGGGGAAATACGCCGCATCGGTCGCCGTGATAAAGGTCTGGATGTGCTCGTGGCGGATGAAGTCGAGGAGGGCGCGGCGGCGGTCGGCATCGAGCTCGCTCATCACATCATCGAGGAGGAGGATCGGCGCCTCGCCGATATTCTCCTGCAGGTAAAAGAGCTCCGCGAGCTTCAGCGCGAGCGCGCCCGTACGCTGCTGCCCCTGCGAGCCGTAGCTCCTGAGGCTCATGCCGCCGACGCGCAGGACGAGATCGTCGAGATGCGGCCCGACGCCCGTCGCCGCCCGCGCAATATCGCGCGCACGCCCCTCGCATAGCATCTTATTATACCATAGATGGAGTGACTCTGTCATGTCGTCTTCGGCAAAGTCCTCCGCCCCCGCGCCTGCGATCTCATAGGCGAGCGCGAGCTCCTCGCCCGCCGCGAGCACCGCCTGCACGCGCGCGGAGAGCGCACCGAGCTGCGCGACTGCCGCGATGCGGCGCGTCACGATGTAGGCGGCACTCTTTTGCGAGCTGCGCATCCCACGGCGGGAGATCGTCCGGCGCGGCGAGACGCTCGCGGATATCCTTCAGCACGGCGTTGCGCTGCTTCAGGATGCGCGTATAGCGCAGAAGCTCACCGTAGTAGGCGGGACTCGCCTGCGAGAGCTCCGCATCGAGATAGCGGCGGCGGAGCGCCGGGGCCCCTTGACGAGAAAGAGATCCTCGGGGAAAAAGAGCACCATCGGCAGGGAGACCGACGAGGTCGCGCTGGCGCAGGCTCTCCCTGCGTAGGTGATGCGCCGCCGAGCTCCGCAGGCAAAGGTAAAGAGAGCTCGCCCGGCACATCGTGCCGCCGAAACGAAAGCCCGATGTGCGCGCCGTCTGCCCCTACGCGAATGAGCTCCGCATCGCTCGATGTGCGATGGGAGCGTCCAAAAGGCGGCGTAGTAGAGCGCCTCGATGATATTCGTCTTGCCCTGTGCATTCGCGCCGAGAAAGATCTGCACCCCGGGGTCGAACGCGAGGTGCAGCGTCTCATAGCTGCGATAGCTGCGCAGCGTCAGTTCTGTGATCTGCATTATTACATGCGCACGACGCGGTATGTATCATTGCCATCAATCGTAATGACATCACCGGGGACGAGCTTGCGCCGCCGTACCGTCTCCGGCACATCGTTGCGCAGGATCATGCCCTCCGCGAGGAGTGCCTTGACCTCGCCGCCGCTCGCCACGGCCCCCGCCAGTTTCAGAAACTGATCCAGCTGGATCGTATCGGTATGAATCGCGATATCCATCACGTCAGTGCGTCCTCACAGGCGTTACCACATAGATATAGTTCGGATCGGCCTCCTCGCGGATCGTGATCGGAGAGGTTGACCCCCTGCTCGTTCGAGCCCTGCAGGGAGAGGATACACGTATCGCTGTCGAGCGACTTCATCGCATCCATCAGATAGGAGGCGTTGAACGCGATCGTCACATCATCGCCCTCGACCTGCGCCGCGATCGTCTCCTCCGCCTCACCGATCTCGGGGCTGTTCGAGGAGATGCACATCATCCCGTCTGCAAAGCGCAGCTTGACGATATTGTACTGATCGGTACGCGCAATGAGCGAGGCGCGGTCGACGGCGGCCGAAAATGCCGCGACATCGAGCGTCACCTTCGTGCGGATATTCGCATCCTGCGGAATGACGCGGCGATAGTCGGGGAATGCCCCCTCAATGAGACGCGAGGTCATATAGATGTTGTCAAACGATACACTGATCTGATTATAGGAACACGACACATGGACATCAGACGGCACATCGCTGTTCATTGTCCGTGTTACTTCCTCTAAAAAGCGTGCGGGGATGATGACGCGGATCTGCCCTGCCTCCTCCTCGAGCTGCTCGCTCTTGACTGCAAGACGATGGACGTTCGTCGCAGCAAACGTGACCTCACGTCCCTCGACCTCGAGCTGGCAGCCCGTGAAGATCGGACGCCGGTCGCGCTGCTCCTCCTGAGACAGGCAAAGGCAGATTTCTTTGACGAGACGTGCAAGAACACGATCTTTAATAGTAAATTGCAGCGTCCCGTCCATACGTTGAAGTACGGGGAAGTCCGTGACCTCCATCGTGCGCAGGGTGAAACGTACCGTACCCGAACGGATCTCGGCGAGCCCGTCGGAGCTCTCCGTGTTGATCGAGACTTCCTCGGCGGGCAGCTTGCGTGCGAACTCCGTGAGATACTTTTCCGGGGAAGAACGGCGGTGCCGGTTCCGTGGATCTCGGCGGGAATGGTGACGATAAAGCCCAGCCTCATAGTTTGTGGTCTGAGTTCGAGCTGTCCTTCTCTGGCGTTCATATAGACACCGGAGAGAATCGGGGTCTGCGGCTTGGTCGAGAGCCCTTTGCTGACGATCTGCAGCGCGGCGATCAGGTCGCTCTTGGGCAGGGTGATGTTCATGATGAGTCCTTTCGCTTTTCTGTGCGGCGTGGGGTTTTCGATTGCCACGTGATATATATAAATATAGTAGCGGTAGTAGTAGGCGCTGTGGATATGTGGAAAAATGGGAAAATCTCCAGTTTTGACGCGCCTGCGCCTGTGGATAATTGAGGGCAAGTTATGCCTGACTTATCCACAGTTTACACAGATTAGTAGTGGATGAGTTATTTTTCCACAGTACGTCCACATGTCATGAGACGTCTCCTGCACAGTGTTGTCCACAGGGGGACGCACGGTCGATGCGGTGAAGGAAGCACGGATCGATTCGGTACGACGGATCATCGATTCCTTAAATCCCGCGGATCTGGATGGAGAGCGACTTGATGAGTGCATCGGTCGCAGGATCGCTCTCTGTGAGACTCTGGATCTTCTTGTGCGCGTGGATGACCGTCGAGTGGTCGCGGTTAAAGAAGCCGCCGATCGTCGGCCACGATACCTCCGTCATCTCGTGACAGAGGTACATGGCGATCTGGCGCGGATAGGCGATGTCGTTGCTGCGCTTCGTGGAGCGGATGTCCTCGCTCGTCACCTTTGAAATGCGTGCAGACGATGCGCCTCGATCATCTCCATCGTGATGCGGCGTCCCTTCTCCCCCGCGCAGATAGTTGCCGAGCGCGGCGACGCAGGTCGTCTCGTCGATCGGCATACGCATCATGGAGGCGTATTTGATGAGGCGCGTGAGGGCACCCTCGAGCTCGCGGATGTTGCTGTCCACGCGGCTCGCGATATAGGTCACCACATCGGCGGGGATATCGACGTCCTCGCTCTGTGCCTTTTTCTGGAGGATCGCGACGCGCGTCTCGAACTCCGGCGGCTGGATATCGACGGGCGCACCGCCCGCGAAGCGCGAGATCAGACGATCCTCGAGCCCCTTTGACATCCTGCGGCTGGCGATCCGAGGTCAGAATGATCTGGCTGCCGTTGTCGCGCAGCTTGTTGAACGTCTGGAAAAACTCCGTCTGCGTCTGCTCCTGCCCCGCGAAGAACTGAATATCGTCGATCAGCAGCACGTCGATATGGTAGTATTTCTCGCGGAATGCGTCCATATTCTTCTCGCGGATGGAGCGGATAAATTCATTGGTAAAGTCCGTGCTCGCGATGTAGAGGACGCGCTTTTTCGGATCGTCGGCGAGGATCTTGTGGCCGACCGCGTGCATGAGATGCGTCTTGCCGAGCCCCACGCCGCCGTAGATGAAGAGCGGGTTGTGCGAGGGGAGCCCCGGCGCGTCCGCAACGGCCTTTGCCATGGCGTAGGGGAACTGGTTCGAGCGACCCGTGACGAACGCCTCGAAGGTATACTTCGGGTTGAGCGTCGTCGCATCGTCCGGTGCCGGCGTATGCGACTCGGGCGACGTGAGCGGGAGACTGCCCTGCGTGGGGTATGTCGCCTGCTCGTCCGCGGCGATATGCCCGGCGGCTGCCTCCTCTGCCATGGCGGGTTCCACCGGGATTTCCTTCGCCGCAGGCGGCTCTTTCTGGGATGCTGCCGCCGGATCAATAATGATCCGGAACGTATAGCCGGCACCGAGCGCCTTTTGTATGACATCACCGAACAGTGCACCCAGACGTGATTCTACGTATTGCTTTTTGGATATCTTCGCCAACGGCAAGCAGCAGTTCCTTATCTTTGAGCGAAACGGGCACAATGGGCAAAATCCACTTTTTACAGCGTCTTCGTGAATGATTCCGCTGGTCTTATCCAGCACTTTTTGCCACAGATCGGTGAGGTTCTTTTTCTTCGGACATACGATTTTGTCCCTTCGTAAAAATTTGTTATCCACAGAGTTATTCACACTTGTGGATAACTCTTCCGATGTGAAACGCTAGGTAATCCGTGAAGATCGAAAAATTATGCACGATGTTTTTCACAGGTTTTCCACAATGAACCAAGGGATATTTTATCAAAAAAAGCGGACTTATCAACAGGGTGCTTTGGTCTTATCCACCAAAAAAAGGGCGAAATCATGCCCGTGTGCCTTGACATACGCGCGTTTTTCGTCTATACGTGACCTGATTCACACGCGAGACTACCTGCGCGGCGGTATGTGCCGCGCGTTGCAGCAGAAAAAGGAGGTGACGAGAGGTGAAGAGAACATTTCAGCCGAACAATCATTGGAGAAAAAGACGCATGGATTCCGTGAGCGCATGAAGACGAAAGGCGGCCGCCTCGTACTCAAGAGAAGGCGTCAGCGCGGAAGAAAGAAACTTTCGGCGTAATATCGCTGGACTTTGGGCAGGAGGTCACCGCAGGTGCCTCTTTTTACGAATATGGAACAGAAAAGATATACACTGCCGCGCAGCAGGATGATCAAGCGCCGCAGCGACTTTCAGTGCGTCTATCAAAGGGGCGCTCGGTCGCGGGGCGGCGCATGATCCTCTATGTCCTGCGCGACCCGCGTGTCGCGGGAAAGGTCGGCTTTGCCGCCGGGAAAAAACTGGGCTGTGCCGCCGTGCGCAGCCGCACGAAGCGCCTCCTGCGCGAGGCGTACCGCTGTCTGCAGCATGAGCTGCGCGGCGATGTGGGATCCTCCTCATCGGGCGCGCGGGACTTGCGGACGGCAAGATGCAGGACGCCGCCGAGGATCTGCGCCGCCTCATCCGCCGTGCGGGGATCTTTGCCGACGGCGCATCGGAAAAACGTCGGAGGGAGCACGGATGAAACGCCTCCTGCTCCTCCTCATCCGCTTTTATCGCGCGGCGATTTCGCCGCTCTTTCTGCCGCACTGCCGCTACTACCCGACCTGCTCGGCGTATGCCTTGAGGCGGTCACGCGCTACGGCGCATGGCGCGGCGGATGGATGGCGCTGCGGCGCATCCTGCGCTGTCACCCTTTCATCGGGGCGGCTATGACCCCGTACCATAACGAAACGATTCCGAACATCCGAAATACAGACGACGACTTTAACCAAACGTCCCAATCGTAGGGAGGAACTATCCTTGATCGAATTTTTCAGCAATCTGTTTGCGCCCATCATCCATATATTTGCAGACTGATCCTCGGCGCATTCTACTCCGTCACCAGTGCCGCCGGCTTTGAGAGCTACGGCTTTCCCATCATCCTGCTCACCATCCTCATCAAGCTCGTGACCCTACCCGCTCACCGTGAAGCAGGTCAAATCCATGAAGGCGATGCAGGACATCCAGCCGAAGATGAAGAAAAATCCAAGAAAAATACAAGCACGACCCGCAGATGCTCCAGCAGAAGACGGGCGAGCTCTTCCGCGAGGCGGGCGTCAACCCGCTCGCCGGCTGTCTGCCGCTCCTCGTGCGAGATGCCGATCCTCATGGGCATGTACTACGCGCTCTTTAACTTTACCTTCCCGAGCGCGGAGGCGGCGGCGTTCTTCTGGCTGCCGAGCATGAGCGAGCCGGATCCCTACTACATCCTCCCCGTCCTCTCGGCGGCGACGACCTTCCTCCAGCAGAAAAATGACCTCCAGTGAGATGACGGGGCAGATGAAGATCATGATGACCGTCATGCCGCTCTTCATCGGCTGGATCAGCCTCACCTTCCCGTCGGGACTCGTCCTCTACTGGGTCACGATGAACGTGGTTCAGATCGCCCAGCAGTGGTGGATGTACCGCGGTGAGGACAAGACGGCAAAGGGGCGGCGTAATGGCGGAGATCATCGAGACGACGGGCAAGACCGTCGAGGATGCCCTCGCAGCAGCACTGGAAAAACTCGGCTGCGGCCGCGAGGAGGTCACCTACGAGGTGATTCAGGAGCCGTCGGGCGGCTTCCTCGGGCTCTGGGGCAAACGCGAGGCGCGCATCCGCGTCACGACGCGTCCCATCATCCGCCCGCATCATCGGGAGATCCCAACCCCGCCGTCGCCGACCATCACCGCTGCACCGCGCGAGGAGAGTGTACCTGCGCGCAGCGAGGACGACGGCTTCGACCCGCGCGCCAAGCGCTACCATACCGATCTGCGCTCCTCCGCACGCCGTAACGTGGCCGGCGATGGATCGCGCACGGAGACCGAGCGGCGCGATGCCGCCCCACGGCGAGAGCGTCCTGCACGGGACGACGCGCCGCGCGGCTATGGCAATGCGCGTCCGCGCTACGAGGGGACGCGCGAGCGTGAGGGCGGCTATCCGCCGCGCCCGCGCCGCGAGCGCAGTGACGTACCGCTTCTCCCGCTCACCGATGAGATGGCGGCAGCAGCAGAGGGCTTCCTCGGCAAGATCTTTGCCGCAATGGGTCTCTCCGTCACGCTGAACCGCACGGATACGCCCACGGGAACGATCTTCAACATGCACGGGGAGAACCTCGGCATCCCTCATCGGCAAGCACGGCGCGACGCTCGACGCGCTCCAGTACCTCACGAACCTCGTCGTGAACAAAAATCCCGGAGACGGGCTTTGCGCGCATCATTCTCGACGTGGAGGACTACCGCGCCCGCCGCGAGGAGACCCTCATCCGCCTCGCGGGACATCTCGCGGACAAGGCGTGCCGCATCGGCGAGGAGATCCACCTCGAGCCGATGAGCCGCCACGAGCGCAAGATCATCCACATGGCACTGCAGGACAATCGCCGTGTCACGACCTACAGCGCGGGCGACAACCCGCGCCGCTACGTCGTCATCGTCCCGAAGCGCCGCCGCTACGGCCGCAGCGAGGACGGCTATGAGGGCGTACGAACAGTGATTGCCTCGCTCCACTGAGAAATGGGGACGGAAATAGGGAACGGCAATACCCTAAGCAAACCTTAGTGAAGCAAGCGGAATAAGGGCGCGGTACGCCCCGACGGATTTCGCTCGTTCAGGGCGAAGCGCGTTAAGAAATTCGTCGGTATTTAAGCGTACAAGCGCACGACCGCTTGCGTAACGAGGTGTTTGCGTGGAGTATGCCGTCGTAATGTTTTGATGCAGATACTTATAGGGTTGTTATACGAAGGGAACCTTCGTGCAGCAGCCTCTTTTGCACAGCATCAAATAATGATAGAAAGGACGCGAGCCATGACCGAGGACACCATCAGCCAGATCGCGACCCCGCACGGCGCGGGCGGCATCGGCATCATTCGCGTGAGCGGAGCAGATGCGCTCGGCGTTGCGCGCCGCGTCTTTCGGCCTGCGGCGGGCGGCACGCTCGGGGACATCGCGCCCTATACAGCGCGCTATGGGCACATCGTCGCGGCGGATGGCACAGTGATCGACGAGTGCATCCTTCTCTATATGCGTGCGCCGCACTCCTATACGGGTGAGGACACGGCAGAGCTGCAGTGTCACGGCGGCACGGTCGTCCTGCGCGAGGTACTCCTCAGGACATGGGAGGCGGGCGCACGTCCCGCAGAGGCGGGGAATTCACGAAGCGCGCCTTTCTCCATGGGCGGCTTGACCTCGCGCGCGCCGAGGGCGTCGTGGAGCTGATCGCGGCAAAGAGCACACGCGCCGCGCGTGCCGCACGGGAGCGGCTCGCAGGTGCATTCTCCCATGCAGTGACGGACATCCGCACGCAGATCCTCGGTGCCGTCGCACACATCGAGGCGGGGATCGACTTCCCCGAGGATGACATCCCGCTGCCTCCGCCGAACACTTTGCGGCGGAGATCGCCGACGCCTCTGCCGCCGTCCGCCGCCTGCTCGTGGGGGGCGGATACGGGGCGCATCCTGCGCGAGGGGTCAAGACCGTCATCGTCGGCCGCCCGAACGTCGGCAAATCGAGCCTCCTCAACGCCCTCCTCGGCATGGAGCGCGCCATCGTCACCGACGTGCCGGGCACGACACGTGACATCATCGAGGAGGAGATCAGCGTCGCTGGCATCCCCCTGCGGCTTCTCGATACGGCGGGACTGCGCGCGGGCAGAGGACGCCGTCGAGCAGATCGGCGTCGCACGCACCGAGCAGCACTCACGGATGCAGAGCTCATCCTCGCCGTCTTTGATGCGTCAGAGCCACTGACCGCAGAGGGATCACGCGCTCCTTACGCGCCTTTTCGGCGGCATCGGCTGACATTATCATCCTCTGCAGCAGGGAGGATCGCCCCTCCGTACTGAGCGCGGCGGACTTTTCCGCCGTCGCTGCGCCCGTCCTCCGTATCTCGGCGCAGGAGGGCACAGGGCTTGATGCCCTGCGGGAGGAAATCGCCGCGCACATCGTTCGGCGGGAGGGCGACCTCAGCGATGGGGCACTCCCGAACAAAGGAGCGCGAGATCGAGGCGCTGCGCCGCGCGGAGGCGCATCTCACGGCGGCAGCGGAGACCCTCGCCGCAGGCCTTGGGACGGACTTCGTCTCCATCGACCTGCGCGCCGCATACGACGCGCTCGGCGAGATTCTCGGCGAGACCGTCGATACCGACCTGATCGACCGCATCTTCAGCGAGTTTTGTATTGGAAAATGAACGGGATTTGCCTATATTACTAGGTATAGGGAAAATGCAATACAAAAATAACCGCCCATTCCGTCAAATGAGCCGTTATAAAAATAAATTAAGCACGAAATATAGAAAGATGCTGTCGAGGACGCTTCTTTCTATGCTTATTAGAATAGTTGCTTCTAGTCATGACAAGACGAATTTTTCACGATAGAGGATAACGTGAGCACAGAACAGGACTATGACATCATCGTCATCGGCGCAGGCCATGCGGGCGTTGAGGCGGCACTTGCCGCGGCACGGATGGGGGACAGCGTACACTCATCGTCACACTATCGCTGGACAACATCGCCATGATGCCCCTGCAATCCATCCGTCGGTGGCCCCGGCAAGAGCCACCTCGTCCGCGAGATCGACGCGCTCGGCGGCGAGATGGGCATCGCGGCAGATCGGGCGAGCATCCAGCGGCGCCTGCTGAACACGGGCAAGGGACCCGCCGTCCACGCCCTGCGCATGCAGGCGGACAAATTCCTCTATCAGCGCATCATGAAGGAGACCCTCGAAAACACCGCACATCTCGACGTGCGTCAGCTCCTCGTGACGGAGCTGCGGACAGAGGAGACGGCGGAGGGCGGCGCGTCACGGGCATCCGCTGCGAGACGGGGAGCAGCTCACCGCGCGCGCCGTCATCCTCGCGACGGGGACCTATCTGCGCGGGCGCATCATCCTCGGCGAGACGATCTGCGACGGCGGCCCGAACGGCCAGCGTCCTGCCATGGCATTCTCGGACTCCCTGCGCGCGGCGGGATTCGCCTCATGCGGTTCAAGACAGGCACGCCCGCGCGCGTTGATCGCCGCACACTCGACCTCGCGGAGACAGCTCTGCAGGCGGGCGACCCTGATGCGCCTGCCTTCCTTCCTGACGGATGCGATGCCCGACGCGCAGACCCCCTGCTATCTCACCTATACGAACGAGGCAACCCATGCCGTCATCCGTGCGAACCTCCACCGCGCCCCGATGGCAAACGGCGTCATCGAGGGCATCGGTCCGCGCTACTGCCCCTCGATCGAGACGAAGATCGCGCGTTTCCCCGACAAGGAGCGGCATCAGCTCTTTCTCGAACCGGAGGGACTGCATACCAATGAGATATATGTGCAGGGTATGTCTACCAGCCTGCCAACGGATGTGCAGGAGGAGTTTCTCCGCACCATCCCGGGACTGCAGCATGCACGCATGATGCGCCCCGGCTATGCCATCGAGTACGACTGCCTCGACCCGCTGCAGCTGGAGGCAAGCCTCGCCGTCAAAGAGATCGCAGGGGCTATACTCTGCGGGGCAGGCGAACGGGACGAGCGGCTACGAGGAGGCAGCGGCACAGGGCCTCCTCGCGGGCATCAACGCCGCGCGTGCCTGCATGGGAGAGGAGCCGCTCATCCTGCGGCGCAGCGACGGCTACATCGGCGTCCCTCATCGACGACCCTCGTGACGAAGGGGACAGAGGAGCCGTATCGCATGATGACGAGCCGCGCCGAGTATCGCCTTGTCCTGCGGCAGGACAACGCCGACCTGCGGCTGACGCCCATCGGACGCCGCATCGGACTCGTCTCAGATACGCGCTGGGCGCGCTTTACGGCAAAGCGCGACGCCATCGAGGCAGCCCTCGCGCAGCTGCGGGAGACACGCCTCAGCCCGAGCGCTGCGACCGAGGAGCGACTGGCGGCGGCGGCATCCCCGCTGCGGACGCCCATGACCCTCTTTTGCCCTGCTCGCACGCGAGGGCGACTACCGTGCACTCGCCGCCGTCTTTGACCTCCCGCCACTCGCAGACGACGTGCGCGAGGAAGTCGAGATCATAGCGCGCTACGACGGCTGACATACGGAAACAGGAGGAGCAGATCGCGCGCATGGAGCGGCTCGAGGCACGCCGCATCCCCGCCGATACAGACTACGCAGCGATCGGCAGCCTGCGCCTCGAGGCGGCGGAGAAACTCGCCGCCGTGCGCCCGCGCTCCATCGGACAGGCCTCGCGCATCAGCGGCGTCTCCCCGGCCGACATCTCCGTCCTCCTCGTCTGGCTCGAGAAAGAGCGGACGGATGGAAAAAGAGTTGAACCATACGGTGATGCGTGCTATAATATGTACACACGTTGATGTGGTTCAGCGTCTATAGTGTAAAGAGACCCCTAGGGAGCGGCTACTCCTAGGGGGTCGGCTCATTTTACGGCTGAGCAGCCGATGCTGGTTGTCGTGCTAATTTCTGTCCAGCCATTTGCAAATGTATTGGCTCAGTACACCTGCTGCGACAGAAACGAAGAATGTGGTCCATAGATCCATAGTGCTCACCCCCGATCTGTTGCCAGATTGGTGAGACGACAACGACGAAAGTATAGCATAGGGTCGGTAATTGGCACAATCTGTATAAAAGAAATTGTACTGATTCGTACACACGGCCTCCCTGTCCACATAGGATAGGAGGTCAGTGTCTCTCCCTCCCGCTTCTTTTTCCGTCTGCAGAAACAATACACATTTTTGTTACATGACCGTGGCAATTCCTTTAGAATTTTAACTCAAAAGTTTCTGAATCTATTTAAGTTCGTCGATCACATCTCGATAAAACAAATAGGGACAGTGATATTCGCAGGAAGCGCAAAGGAGGGATTACAATGAAATTCGAAAAATCTCATGGCGGGCGCGGCGTTGCTGCACCGACCCCCGTGCGCAGCATCGCGCACGCGAAGGATGATACTGAGAGCACTTTTGCGCAGATCCTGCAGGAGATGCGCGATGAGAAGGCAGCCGATCTTCAGGATCGCGACAGCAGCGAACCGGATACCATCATCACGCGTGTGCTCGCGGATGGGTCCATCGTTACGCGCGCCTACAAGGGGCGCGTCTCATCTCCGAGACGACGACACACGGCAATCGTCTCACCCCGAGCAAGGCGCTCGCAGCGGAGCTGACATCCTACCTGCCCAGCCCGCCGCCCGTACCCGCGCAGTCCATGCTGGCGTCGCTCGCGATGCAGAGCATGATGGGACGGCCGGGATTCGCCGGCAACACACTGTAGATCGTATCGGCTGACGGCTCATTACGATAGACATCTGCTGCTCTTCTAGCCATGAAGTGACCGAATAGGTTCCTTCATCACTGATTCCTACGGGGGTATCCCCACAAAACGACCTCTCACCCAGTGGAATGTGTGAGAGGTCGTTTTGTGTATGGAGGAGTACGGATCAGTCAGATCAGCGCAAGATATCTGCATCTCTGACGTGTATTTTAGCTGCTACGTACGTTGACGGACCCATCAGCATCATCAGTGAAAGCGTATCGTATAGTAGTACCGCACTATACTGTGGGGAGACGACAATGCTGCCGCTCCGATCAATGAATCTCACTCTGCCGTCCTTTATGATCGGGGCAATTCCGGCGGAGAAATGCCACGGGAACTCCAGCCCTGCAGGGAGATGAAAGGCAATCTGTCCGGCCTTGTCAACTGCATGGGGCAGGGCTTTTCCTCGCTTTTTCCTGTGATCTCCCGCAGCTCTTTATACGCTGTTTTCCATCATCATTGTGAACGGCGGCGGTTGGATTCATCAAAAAAGCACGGCAGATGGCAAGGCCGTGCTTTTTCGTTAGACGAATCTAATCCGTCGATGCTATCATGACGGTCAAAGTGATTCGGTCACAGGCATTCCCCAGGAGGTATGGCGAAAGATGATGACATCGATGTTTGTCCTGATCCTGTTCGGCGTGGTGGCATGTGGCGCAGCGCTGTGGTCGATGTACCGCGGGCTGAGCGGCGGGGCGACCAAAAAATTCCTCCATTTTGAGAACGGACGCCTGACCGTATTCTATTACTCCTTCCCGGGGATGCATGAGAAGACATACGCGCTCGATCAGATCCGTGAGGTGCGCTTTACCCATCACTGGATGCGCAGCCCTGTCTCGCATACGGGCAAGATGCAGATCGTATTGCACGACGGGACGGTGAGCCGGTCGTTCTTCTACGACGGAAGCGTCCACATGAAAAAGATGGTGCTCGCCACCTCACTGGCGCTGATGAGCCTCACCACGAAGGAGCTCGCCGAGGAGTTCCGCCGTCACGGCGTACACCGCATCATCATCGATCTGCATCTTTTGGCGTGAGGCAGGGCAGCGGAGACAATCAAAAAGCACGGCTTAGCGATAAAGCCGTGCTTTTTAGCAGGGAGTCTTTGTATTTTGGGGAAGTTACAATATGGTGACGATCAATCCTGACTCGATTATCCGTTGATTTGCTTTTAGGATGCGTTGATCTGCAGCGGCATCCGGAAGCAGTCGATAGATAACAATGTAGACAACGAAGGAAACGATCATCGCGAAGACGCCGGAGGGGAACTCGCCGGGCAGAGTCACACCATACGAGCAATAGAGTGCGATCGCGGCACCGATGGCGAAGGATATGATACCCGCCCAACGGACTGTGGGCTGGTAGGTGAGTGCGGCGGATTGTACTTTGCGATGGCGGCCGGAGATAAAATAATCGGCCAGAATTGGAGATGCAATGGGCGGTCCCATGATGCCAAGCACGTTGATAAAATCGGCGAAGAAGAGCTGATAGAACGCCAGACTGCCGAGAATCGAACCAAGAACGCCGACGACAATGACGACTTGCTTTCGTTCGACGTTAAAATCCGTAGGAGCGCAGGACTGGACCCGTGTAGAGTGCATTGCAGTAAAGCTCGCCATTATCTGTCGTCCAGAGTGCAGATGTCCATGCAATGATGCCGAGAATCGCAACAGGGATGCTGACGCCCAGCATATACATCACGTAGTTGGAAATCGCCTGTCTGAACAGCACCGATATAGCCGACAACATTCAGGATTGATTCGTGAAGATAAAACACGCAGCAGAGCACCACCAAACCGCACTGATATTTTTGTTGAATCGGAACAAATCAGCGCCCATGATCGCACCTACAATCCAGCTGCCAACAACGGCAGTAATGGCGGTTCCCATGCTCATACCGCTCAGCATTCCTGCTTTGGTGAGAAATGGGGATACGCCGCCTGCCTGTGAAATATAGACGAAACCCATGACAATGGCAACAATCATGATGAACGGCGCGAAAATATTGGCGACCTTCTCCATTGCCCCCATGCCGCGGACAGCAGTATAGGTGAAGATGAGACCCCAAATGAAAGTCGAGAGGAACTCCTCAAGCGTGATTTTGGCTATCCCGTGGAATCCGTGGGCACTCGGATCAAAGACGATCACACCGGAAGGATTTCGATCCATGCGCCCCAGATTTGTCCGATCATGCCGGCAATGCTGGCGAACCAACCGAGTGTCATGATTGCCATCATCGCGAGCGGCAGGGTAGAACCGCGCTCGCCATAGCTGAACCGGCAGAGCAGAGACAGATTGTAGCCCTGTCTTCTGCGAGGCGATTCCGATGAAGGATGTCAAGAGGAAAAGGAAGCCCATTCCGAGTGCAACGGAGAGAAATGCGGCAAGAGGCGGCAGCCCTGCACCGCCCTGACCTCCAATCTGTCCGCCCACGACAAGACCTGTAACAACGTAGCCAAAAACCGATCCAGACCATGACCTGATCTTTTTGTTGAATGTCGTTTGTCCATGGGAACGGGTTCCGACATAAACTCCTGATCGTCGGCAGCGTCGTTGCGCAGAGTGCTTTCCTTAATCGAAGGATTTTTTTCCATCACTGTACCTCCTTAGCCTGCCATTGAGAGATATGTGGTCTGGAGAAGGAACATTTCTTCTGGGTGACCCATATCGGTAAAATATACAGAAAAATATCTTTGTGATATATTTTTCATATTATTTACAGTATATGATACGTAAAAAGAAACGGATGTCAATAAAAGATCGCTAAACTGTTGGAAGAATTTGCAAGATATATGAGAGGATATTTTACACTTTGCAAACCCGCCCCAATCCAGGTATACTTGGAAAAGATTCTGATTATTCTGAATGCAGCATAAGAAGGTGTGCTATGGGGGTTGAACAAGCCCGGAGAAATGTTCTATCACATCGTCTGTTTTGGATGCGCTGCAGCAAGGAGATTTGCTCCAGTACATACACGCGGATGGGCAGTTTATCACAGAAGCCGAAGTCTCTCAAAAATATCGAGTAAGCAAGACACCGGCAAGAGAGGCACTTGCCGTTCTATGTCAAGAGAAGCTGCTGAGTAAGATTCCGCGTAAGGGATATATGGTGAAGAAGCTCTCTGGAAGGAGCTGCGAAAGCTTTATCAATTCCGCAATATCCTGGAACAAGCGGCAGTAGAACGCAGTTCGGTACGCTGATGAGGAGGAGATTCGGCAGCTCGATGTGCTAGCTGGTGCGCGGGTGGACACGTCAGATCCGGAGTGGATTCAGGAATATCACCGTGTAATACAGCATTTCATATTGGCGTTGCCGCAGTGATGCAAAAACGAGTATCTCATCGATGTGCTGCGCAATGTGTTGGCGATTCTTCAACGAGATCTGATTGAGGATATAGAAATATATCGGTGTTGAAAAAGACATTGGAGGCACACAAACTTATCGTAGAGGCAATCCGAAGACGGGACTTGTCGGCGGCTCTTGCCTCTCTCAGCAGCAGATCAATATTATCGAGCGCAAAAGAGCACATGGTATGATAGAAAATGGCTGATGATGAGAATGCTCTCGTTACAGTATAGATGACAGCGCACTTCTGTGATGTTTGAGCTGTCCATATGGAGTATGATGTGAAGGAGGAAATGTCATGTTAAATGAGCTGTGGAGAATGACTGCACATCAGGTAAAAGAAGGGCATTTTAAGAGGCTGTTCTTGCTGTCGGTGCCTGCGAGGCACATGGACAGCATCTGGCTGAGGGATGCGATACGATCGTTTTCCTATAAGCTGGGCAAAAGCGATCGCAGATGAATTGGGTGATATGCTGGTACTTCCGCCGATCCCCGTAGGGTACAGCGGACATTATGATTCATTCCCTTTACGTTGACCCTGCAGTATGATACGGTGACGCAGGTTATCTACGATATTGTGGAATCGGTACTTCGTAATGGCATAGATACCATCCTTATTATTAACGGACACGATGGCAACATCGCACCGATTGAGGTGGCCTCACGTAAGATCAAGGAAAAATATCCGGATGCACGCATTGCCGCATTGGATCAGTGGTGGGTCACTGCTGGAGAGCTCCTGCCCAAAGGCACGTTCGAGGTCTGGAACGGCCTTTGGGCATGCGGGCGAAGGTGAGACTTCGATAGCCTACTATCTGTTCCCTGAATGGTGCGAGCCGGAGCAGGCGACCTGCCGCGTGCCGAAGAATCTCCCTGAGCTTATGGGCATCAAGTGGGACTTCTCCGAGCTCACCAACGGCGCGGACCGGTGATGCGACCAAGGGAACAGCGGAGAAAGGCGAAAAGATGTTCAAGGTACTGATTGAGTACTGCACGAAGACGATCAAGGCTCTCGATGCGGCAGATTGGAACTTTGAAGCAGATCAAAAGTAATCGGAATAACGAAACCCCGTTCACCATTGTCGGTGAACGGGGGTTTTACGCATCTCATCTACGCACAGTCTAGTGCCGAAAATCCGCCAGAGCCCTTATTTCTTCGTCTGACCGACCAAGAACATGCCCGCGTCCTCGTACTGCGGTGCGATCACCATACTGCCGCTGTGGTCGATGTAGCCCCACTTGTCGCCGACCTTTGCGGGGGCAAGCCCTGCGGCGAAGCTGCCGAGCTCTGTCACCGTGCTCGGCGTGAGGAAGGACGCGCCCCGTTTTGTCGATGAAGAACGGCTTTCCGCCCTTGGCGACGGCGGCCAGTCCTTCGTGAAAAGTCCTGCACGGCATTGTACGTGGGTGCGATGGCGACACTGCCGTCCTTTGCCGCGTAGCCCCACAGCTCCGCCGTATCCTGTACGGCGGCGAGATCTCAGAGAAATGGCGCATCATGCGGTGGTTTGCGGGACGAGATAGGCGCCCGTGCGGTCAACGCAGCCCCAGCGGCTCTTTACCTTGACGAGTGCCGTGCCGTCAACGAATGTGCTGTTGTAGTCGTTCTTGATCGAGGATGATCTATCGTGCCCGTCTTGTCGATGTAGCCGCGCTTCACATTCTCACTCGTCGAGCATGAGCGGATCATAGATGAACTGGCCCTGCTGTGCCGGCGGCGATGGTGAGCACCGCGCCGAGGAAGTTCGTTGACTTCACCTTGCGCCGTACCTCGGCAAGACCATCGTGAAAGGGAGCGCATTATCGTATGGTGCGGCAAAGACCTGCGTGCCCGTTTTGTCGATGTGGGCGAGCCCTTCTTCCCGCGCACGGCGGCCAGCCCCTCGCTGAATCCCATGGGGATTTTCCCGATACTGCGGTGCGATCACCATCGTGCCCGTCTTGTCGATAAAGCCCCACTTGCCCCGACCTCAACGGCGGCCAGTCCCTCGAGAAAATGCTCGCCGAGGGCGTACTGCGGCGCGATCACCTCCGCGCCCGTCTTGTCGATGAAGCCGACGTGCTTCTTGTCCTCCATGACGCTCGCCAGCCCCTCGGAGAAGATCCCCACATAGGCGTACGTCTTTTCCGTCAGGCGCGAGCCGTCCGCGCGGTAAAAGCTCCATCGCTTGTCCGTGCCCTGCACGAGGGCAGCGCCGTCATGATAGGGGACGACGTCGCGCTGCGTGACGGGGAGGATTAGCGTGCCGTCCGTCCGCATAGCAGCCCCATTTCTTGTCCATATCCTGTACGACGATGCGATCCTCCGTCAGCTCCTCGATGTGACGGTAGGCGGCGGGGACGACCTGCTTGCCGTCCGCACGGAACACGCCCCATTTCTTCCCCTGACGCACGAGGAGATAGCCCTCTGCGTAGGGGCGTATCTCGTCGTACTCCGCTGCGATCACGGCGGTGCCCGTCGTCGAGACGGCGCCCCATTTCCCTGCGGTCTTGACGAGGGCGAGCGGTGCCGCATGGACGGCGGCGGACGGCTCCTGCCCGCGGTCGACCAGCATGCCCATCCCCGTGTAGAGCGGGTTGTCGTGGATGGATTCGGCGGCGGCGTGCGGCATCTGTGCCGCGATCAGGCCTGCGGCGGCGAGCGCGACGATGGCGGTGCGCAGACGCGATGTCTTCTTCTGTGTCATGTTCATTCCCCTTATTCTTGGATATTCCCTTATCCTGCTGTTATTCGCGCAGAATCAGTGCTTTCCCTGCCATGGAAATGGATAAAATGAAAATCCTTGTCAGCAAAAACCCGCACACCATGGGGAAGGTGTACGGGTTTTTGTGTTCCTTCGAACATTGTGCGCCGCAGGGCACTCAGCAGTTCCCGCGATGGACATGGCGCAGGTGACGCGCGGCAGATGGCGCTGATGACCTCGAGCTCGTCCATGGTGTAGAGCGTCCCGTACTCCGTCGGGTGCGAGAGGTAGACCATGCCGGGGCGCACCATGTGATCGTGGTTCGCGTCCTCGTGATACGTACGCAGACAGCTCTCGATGGCGCGTGCCGTGAGTTTGCCGTCCGCATGCGGGAGCGCGAGCACCTTGTGGCCGCCACTCGTTGCGCCCGCCTCGTGTACGGTGATATGCCCCGTATCTGCGGCAATCACGCCCTCATAGGGATGCAGCAGAGATGAGATCACGATGCGGTTCGTCTGCGTTCCCCGAGAGAGTGAATCTCCGCACGCGGACTGCGGCACGCCCTTCGGATCTTCGCACGCGCCGCATCGGAATAAGTGTCCAGCCCGTAGCCGGCCGTCTGCTCCAGATTTGTCTCTATGAGCCGCCGCAGAATCTCTGCATGTGCCCCTCCAGATAGTCCGAGCCAAAGGACAGCAGTTCGCTCATTCTCGTCATCTCCTTTTTCGTACGATTCTATATTATCGGAAAATCGATGGGGATTCAAGGAAAATGTTAAGAGGGGATTTCTCCGATAGAAACAGTAAGGACAGCAATATCATGCAGGAAGCACGAAGGGAGGGAAACCGATGGAACTCAGAAAATCTATGGCAGCCGTGGAGTAGTGCCCACATCATCCGAGCAGCGCACCCATGCGGCGAAGGAGGACACGTCCGACACATTTGCGCGGATGTCTGCAGAACCTCAAGGAGTCCAAGGCGGCAGAGGCGCGCGACTGGGCGGGAGAAGGTCGGCGATACCGTCATCACGCGCGTGCTCGCGGACGGCTCGGTCATCACGCAGATCTATCAGGGGACGAAGCTCATCTCCCAGATTGTGACGCGCGGCTCGCATCCCGAGGCGGGCAAGGATCTCGTCTCCGAAACAATCCAAAAGATGAAGCATCAGGCCCTCGAGCAGACCGCGGATCCGCTGCTCATGTCGAAGGCGGCGCAGAGCTCCGTCGCGACGGCGGCAGCTGCTCTCAGATGATGTAAGGCATTCGGTCAAGACAAAGACCTCTCGCACCGAGGATGGTGCGGGAGGTCTTTTGAGTTTGTAACAATGCGGGAAACGTCAAAATCTCCCAGTCAAGCCCTGCCTTGAAGGTGACGCCGCGCTGCTTGCCGGCCCAGCCCTCGACGCTGAGATCGGCGGTGGCGCGCTTGCTGAGGTTCGTGCGGTAACCGAGCTCAAGGCTGCCCGAGGCCCTTGAGCGAAGGGCTGAGGGTATCGTAGGGAGAAGCCGCCCGTGTGGTAAGTTGCACCTGCGTCCCCCTTGAATTCATACTGAAGGGAAGTGCCGAGGATGAGTGCGCCGCTCCCCTTCGGGATCGTCCAGCGTGCGCCCGTGCGCAGGCGGTGGCTGTCGACGGCGTGGAAGTCAGTAGCGGTCGCCGGTCGAGAGGGTTGCGCTCGCTCCGTTCTGATGCGTATAGAAGTAGCGCAGATAGAGCTCGCGCTCCGTTCCGTCTGCCGCCTTTGCCGTGTGGCCGACGCCGAGATGCGCGCCGATGTAGTTCGCGTCCGTATCGTAGGATGCGCGGCGCGTGATCCCTCCGACGGGAAGGTCTGCCCTCATAGTCCGTGCTCATGCGCCCGAAGCGCAGGCTGCCCTCGTAGAACATGCCGCCCTTCTTCTCCTGACGCAGGGAAGGCGCCGCCGCCGACGTAGTGGGTATTTGCCTCGCCGTGCGTGCCGTCGTCGAGGTAGGAGTCGTAGCTGCCGCGCCCGTATTCAGACGATGGGGCCGAAGAGGATGCGGTCATTGCCGCGCATGACCTCGCGGGAGAAGCCGACGGCGAGATTCATGCCGCGGACGTTGACGTGCGAGCCGGTCTCGTGGCGCAGGCTCGATCCGCCGATTGCGGCAAAGGGGCGAATCCGCCCGCGCCCTGCTGCCTCGGCTGAGGCGCTCGCCATGCCGCCGCCCGCGATGAGGTCGCCGCTCGCACCGAGAAATGCCGCTGTGCCCGTCATGGTCTCGGCAAGGGACTTCGTGTTCTCGTGCAGAACGAAGTTGTTATTGCCGGGGTTAGGATTCGAGTTCGGATTCAGCTTTGAGGTTCGGATTCGGATTCGGATTTGAGTTAGGATTCGGGTTTGGGTTTGGCGTCGGTGTCGTACCCCCGTCGATGGCGCTGCCGTCGACCTTCACCACGAGCTCCTTCTTATTCGCCGTGACGCCCATCTTCGCCGTCCGATGTCCCGAGACGCCCTCGTAGACGGTCATCGTGGTCGCGCTGTCCGTATCGATCTGCGCATTCTCTGCGTAGAGGAGGCGGAGGCGGTTCGCCGTGCTGCTGCCCGGCATGTATGCCTCAAGTGCTGTGCCATTGAGATTCGTATTCGCACTCCCCGTGACGCGCAGCATTGTGTCGTTCTCCGTCATCCCTGCGGGCACGTAGAACGCAAGCCGCTGAAAAATCCGCAATGCTCTTGGCTGTGATTCCCTTCGTCTCGCGTACGATGAGTGCGTTGTTTTCCCGTGTCACATTTGCCGCCGTAGCCACGCCGCCGTGGAGGTGTGCCGCACTGAGGTTGGGAGCCCCTGAGATTTCGACCGTATTGCCCCGTACGATGGCAGTTGTGCCGGCAGAGCCGTCCGTCGTTGCACGCCCGCCGTAGATCGCGTCCTCATATTTGCCGCCGCTGATATGGAGCTCATTGCTCTCTGCGGCAGCGACTGCCGTATTGCTGCTCGATGCGGCACTCGCATCGCCGCCGTAGACAGGCTGCTCGAAGGTGCCCGCGCTGAGCGTCAGGATATTGCCGTCCGCAGTCGCCGTGGACGCGGCAGATATCCCATTCGCAATCGCCCTACCGCCCCTGATCTCTTCCCTATGCGGCGTTCGTGGGGCTGGAGTGTGACGCGGTTTGTGTTTGCCGTCGCAAGGTTTGTGCCCGCGCCGTTCGGTGACAGTTGCAGAGCCGCCTATGACATTGCCTCCGTCCGAATAAGTGCCGCCCGTGATGGTGACGACGTTCCCATCTGCCGATGCAGTTGCGCCCGCACCCGAGGCGTTGGCATAGGCTGAGCCGCCAATATAGCCGCCGTTGTTACTCAATAAATTCTTGAGAGTGACACTGTTTCACGTTTGCGTGCGCCCTCAGCTGTGCCGCCTCCCGTCTCGGCTCGGGCAAAGCCGCCCTGCTGCAGAGAATCCATCCGTGAGCGTGCCGCCGTCGATCGTGATATCGTTGTTCGTAACGGTCGTTTCCGCTACGCCGCTGTCCGTTTTGATCGAGGCCGAAGCCGCCGTCGAACGTGTAGGAGTATGTTCCGGCCGTGCCGATCACGTCGTTGTCATCGACCGTCACGCTGACGTGCGTGGCAGTTGTTCCGATGAGATCGACCGAGGCGGCGGCGGCGTGATTGATCGCACCGCCCGTGTTGGTCACGCGGTTCCCCTTGCCTCGGCGGTAAAGGACGCCCGCACCCGCAGCCTTTTTGCTCGATGTGCGCGCCGTAGAGATCGCCGATCTGTTTGCCCCTGCATTTACAGAGGATTGTATTGTTATTTGCCCGATGGGTGACGGGGCCTCCCTGCGTACTATAGATGCGGATCGTTGCCGCCGTAGAGATGGGTCATTTCTCCCTGTGCGCGAGCGTGAGGGTGTTTCCCGCCGCCGTGAGGCGTGGTCGCGCCCGGCGTCGTCGCGTTGTCGTAGCGCTGGTATTCGACCCACCCGCCCGCAAGGAAGCCAAGCGCGTCATTGGTTCGTACATCGAGCGTAGTTGCTGCTTGCTGACGCTGTGCCGTCACCCGTTATCATGACGCAGCTCGGCATAGCCGCCGTATACCGTGCCCTGACTGCCATCCGTCACCGTTACGTGATGATTGTCCTCGATCGGTGAAGCGGATGCGTTCACCCCTCCGGAGCGCCAGCCCTGCCGCAATCAGTGCGCCCAGACGCACCTGTCCTGCGATTCATCATATTGACTCCTTTCAACGTGCCTGTCCTAATCGAAAATATATCAATTACATTGATAACATGCAGCCAATCGTATGCGTAAATGGGGCAAACGTAGGAATTAGGCGGACTCATTTCAATTTGGCTGCTGCATTATGGCATTTATATTAGATGGGAGTAGAGGTCCCGTCATTTCCGTTGGAGCGCGCATGCCGTGCCCTGCCTGTTTTCCACGCTTTTCTGAAAATTTCGCATACAAATGGGACTGTAGTGCGATATGGCGCAATACAGTCCTATTTTGACGCAGTAAATATTATTGAAGAAAGATGATTTTTCCTGAAAGGCGGGATCCGTATCCGTTACAGACGGTCCGTCTCGTACTGGTGCGTGCGCACCTCGTTGTATGTGGGCGGGATGACGGCTGTGCCCGTGTGGTCGATAAAACCCCACTTGTCGCCGATCTTTGCGGGTGCAAATCCCTCGTTGAACATGCCGATCTCCGTGACCGTGCTGGGAGGAGGAGGGGACGCGCCCGTTTTGTCGATGAAGAACGGCTTTCCGCCGCCGACGACGGCGGCCAGTCCTTCGTGAAAGTCCTGCACGGCATTGTACGTGGGTGCGATGGCGACACTGCCGTCCTTTGCCGCGTAGCCTCACAGCTCCGCTCGTATCCTGTACGGCGGCGAGATCCCTCAGAGAAATGGCGCATCATGCGCGGTAGTTTGCGGGGACGAGATAGGCGCCCGTGCGGTCACGCAGCCCCAGCGGCTCTTTACCTTGACGAGTGCCGTGCCGTCAACGAATGTGCTGTTGTGAGTCGTTCTTGATCGAGATGATCATCGTGCCCGTCTTGCCGATGTAGCCACGCTTCGCATTCTCATCGTCGAGCGATGGGCGGGTCATAGATAGAACTGGCCCTGCTGTGCCGGCGACAATGGTGAACACCGCGCCGAAGAAAATTCGTCGATTTTACCTTTTGCGGCGCACCGGCAAGACCATCGCGAAAGGGGACGCATGAGTCATACGGTGCGGCAAAGACCTGCGTACCCGTCTTGTCGATGTAGGCGAGCCCTTCTTTCCGCGTACGGCGGCCCGCCCTCGCTGAATCCCGTGATTTCTCGATACTGCGGTGCGATCACCATCGTGCCCGTCTTGTCGATAAAGCCCCACTTGCGACCTCAACGGCGGCCAGTCCCTCGGAGAAAATGCTCGCCGAGGCGTACTGCGGCGCGATCACCTCCGCGCCCGTCTTGTCGATGAAGCCGACGTGCTTCTTGTCCTCCATGACGCTCGCCAGCCCTCGGAGAAGATCCCCACATAGGCGTACGTCTTTTTCCGTCAGGCGCGAGGCCGTCCGCGCGGCAAAAGCTCCATCGCTTGTCCGTGCCTCTGCACGAGGGCAGCGCCGTCATGATAGGGGACGACGTCGCGCTGCGTGACGGGAGGATTAGCGTGCCGTCCGTCCCATAGCAGCCCATTTCTTGTCCATATCCTGTACGACGATGCGATCCTCCGTCAGCTCCTCGATGTGACGGTAGGCGGCGGGGACGACCTGCTTGCCGTCCGCACGGAACACGCCCATTTCTTCCCCTGACGCACGAGGAGATAGCCCTCTGCGTAGGGGGCTGTATCATCGTCGCTACCGTGCGATCACGGCGGTGCCCGTCGTCGAGACGGCGCCCCATTTTCTCTGCAGTGCTCTGACGAGGGCGAGCGGTGCCGCATGGACGGCGGCGGACGGCTCCCGCCCGCGGTCGACCAGCATGCCCATCCCCGTGGCGAGCGGGTTGTCGTGGATGGATTCGGCGGCGGCGTGCGGCATCTGTGCCCAGCGATCAGTGGCCTGCGGCGGCGAGCGCGACGATGGCGGTGCGCAGACGCGATGTCTTCTTCTGTTCATGTTCATTCCCCTTTCATTCTTGGATATTCTCCCTTTATCCTGCTGTTACGCGCAGAATCAGTGCTTTCCTGCCATGGAAAATGGATAAAAGTGAAAATCCTTGTCGTAAAACCCGCACACCATGGGGGAGGTGTACGGGGTTTTGTTCATTTACATCCGCGCGGTGATCGCAGCGGTCAGGCCCGAAGATGATGCCGGGTACGCTTGCAACGACGATCGGCCACTCGGGTTTCTCTTGCGGAAGAGTCCGTTCAGATGACCCACAGGGTACAGTTGATAAAGGCGACGAACGGCTGGATCCAGTCGCCCGGATGCCCCTGACAGGTTCCCGATGATCTGCGGGATGTGGGACACACACATGCAGATCGCGAGCATCGATGCAACCGTGCCGAGGGTGTGCTCATTTTATTTTTACAATCTTTTGCTCTAGTTGTACGGCTCGATGATTTTTGCCTCAGATTCGATATCTTTCATTGTTCACAGGAACGCCCCTTCCCAAAAAGACAACGTAGAGAAATGCGCTGCGTGCCGTGTCCTCCCCATCGGAACAATGCACATCCCCAGTGTAGCACCGTTCATGGGGAATGGATAGGGTTAAATGTCCTGAAAAATGGAAATTGCGTTAGAAATGGATGGGTGGGGGATGCTGCTCTGCTACTATCTCTTTGTGTATTGATATCATGTGCCACTCTGCGAGCATGCAGTACTGCCAGACGATGTACGAATCAGAGGAATCAGCAGTTCCCACGGTGGACATGGCGCAGGTGACGCGCGGCGACGGCGGTGAGCGCGTCGATGGCCGCGATCGGTGTCGGCGGCGTCTGCATGCGGTGGCGCGGGGAAATAGCGGCTGATGTGGAGCGGGAGGTCGGGCGAGAGGGCGGCGAGCCAGCGTGCCTCGGCGTCCATCTCGACAGGGCTGTCGTTCATGCCGGGATGATGAGGGTCGTCACCTCAACGTGGACGCCCGCACGGACAGCGTGCGTGATGGTCTCGCGCACGGTCAGCGAGGTCGCCGCCGAGCCGTCGGTAGAAGTCCTCGCGCCAGCCCTTGAGGGTCGATGTTCATCGCATCGACATGCGGGAGGAGACGTGCGAGCGGCTCCGCACAGATCGTGCCGTTCGTGACGAGGACGACCGCGAGCCCCGCCGCGTGGAGGAACGGCGCCGTGTCCATGATGTACTCGCAGGAGATGAGCGGCTCGTTGTAGGTGAACGCGACGCCGAGATTGCCGTGCGGGGCGGCGTTCAGCTCCTGTGCGAGTGCGACGAGACGCGCGGGCGGTACGTTCTCCGTCGGTATGGCGGGCATCTGCCGCCGCGATGTCTGCGTTCTGGCAGAACGGGCAGGCGAGATTGCATCCGTAGCTGCCGACAGAGAGGATCGCATGGCCGAGGGTGAAAGTGGTGCAGCGGCTTTTCTCGATGGGGTCGAGCGCGAGCGCGGTCAGACGCCCGTAGTTCGTCGGACGGATGACGCCGCCGACGTTCGTACGCGCGCGGCAGAACCCCGTCTCATCCTCACGCAGGCGGCAGGCGTGGGGGACAGAGATCGCAGACCGCCGTCACGCCGTGCCGCTCCGACGTGAACCGCCAGATGCGGATCGCGGCGTCCTCGGGGATGCCCGCCTTTTTGCGTGCGGCGCGCTGCTCCTCGGCAGTCTCTCTATGCCGGGGGCGGCGGGGAGCATGACGCCCTTGCGCCCACGCGACTCAGCGATGATGCCGTAGGGTTCTCGGGTCGAGCGCATCGGCGCCGCCCACGAGCTCCGGCTCGCTGGAGCACGTCGACCGTGATGTCGAGCGCGTCCAGTTCCTCCTCCGTCACGGGGGGCGACGTGGGTGTCGTTTCGTGCGGCGTGCGCGCATGTGCGCGTGATCTCGTCGGCGATGCTCTTTGCCGACGGCTCGAACGAAAATGCTGTACGTCCCGCGCGGCGTGCCGTCCCGCGTGAGCGTCACGTAGACCCCCGCGCGCCCCGTCATCTCCTCCGGGAGCTCTGCGGGTACGGGCGGCAGTTTCCCTGTGCGGACGATCGTCTCCACGGCGTGGCGGGCGAGCTGCACATAGTCGTCCTCTGCCGCGCGGTGTTCCTCGCGGGCACGCCGCTCCAGCATCTCATACCGCTCCACGAAGCTGCGGCGCGGATCCTGCGCGTCACCTTGAACGACACGAGCCCGTAACCGACGCCCGTCGTCCCCTGATAGGAGAGCTTTTTGATCTTCAATGCGCGTGCGTCGAGGCACGCCCGCCAGCATCCACAGCCCGTGCAGGGCGCACTCCGCCGCCGGCTGATAGAGGGCGGGCTCCATGCGCAGGAGCTTTAGGAAATCGCCCTCCTCAGATACTTCATGCACGCTTTGTCAAAACCGCGGCCCCTCGGGCGCAAAGCCGCGCGGTGCGTCAGGCGTCAGGCGGTGGGAGAGATCGCCGCTCGCGAAAAAGACCGCCCGCCGTCCGAGCTCCTCCGCCACGCGGGCGATGCACCGGCCGAACACAGTGCTCCTGGGCGAGAGCCCCGAGACGCCGACGCGCACGAGACGAAAGTCCGCCGTATGCGCCTGCCTGAAGGAAGAGCGGCACCATCACCCCGCGTGATCGAGCGCGGCACCCGCCCGCCAACGCCGCCCGCGTCGATCCCCTCGGCGGCCGCCGCCTTTGCGAGCTCCTTGGCAAAGGGCTCATCGTAGTCCGCCATGACGCGCAGATCGGGCGCACCGAACGCGGCGAAGTCCCCCGACGCCATCTCGCCCGGCGCGATGTGGAAATAGTCCGCGTACATCACCGTGTGCGGGCTCGCGACAATCACCGTCTCGGCGCGAGCTCCGCCGCCTCCTTCATCGCTCGCTCGTAGGCGTTCTGCGTCAGTTGGAGTTGCCCTCGCCATGCCCCACCTCCGGCAGCAGGAGCGGCGGGTGCGGCAGGGCGTATGCGGCAACGATGGACATGGCACGACCCTCCTCTTTCCTATATTATGGTATGAATTCGACGTGCGGCGCGAAAGCCCTGCATTTTCTCCGTACTTCCTTTGCATGGATAATTTTGCCATGGACGAAATCCGTCCATGGCTTTTTTGCCATACTTATGGCAAATGAAAATGTCGCCTGCACAGCGACTTAGGGAAGCACTGATAAATTCAGCACCGCCATCTTAGCGCATCTTTTTGCTCGCTTTTCGCCCGCGATCCTCCACATAGCCCTCGCTATGCGTCCGGTTTGCTGCCTCAATCGGACGAAAAAAATCTACGCCAATCTGACGGACTTCATTTTATCAGCGATTCCTTTAGGATTTTTGAAAGAGGTGTATTCCAATGAAAAAGCTAATGTTGATTTCCTCATACTGCTCCTTGTTTTGTGCAGCGGCTGTTCCGGCAGCGTCGCGGACAGCATCGGAAAAGATGTGGAGGATACCATCGCACATTCGCAGAGCGCCAACGACAAATATGTGCAGATGGTCAAGAACGGCTATCCGAGCACTCATCCGTCTGTGAGCTACGAGCAGGCATTCACCGCCTTCTTCAGCAGCCCGCAGTGGAAGCATTTCAAGGCGGAGGACGGCCGGGAGGTCGTCGAGTTTACAGGGGACTGCACCTATCAGAATACGCCCGTGAAAGCGCGGATTCAATTCGTCGTCCATGAGCAGCAGGGAACGTTTGAGACGGCATATCTGGCGTTTAATGAAGTTCCTCAGAACAAGCTGATCCTGACGGCGCTGATCGAGAAGGCTTTCTCATCGGCAGAAAAGCCCGCAGGGAGCGGCAGGGAACACTGCATCACCGATCTCCTACAGTGAGGCGAAGAGCCTCTTTCAGTCATGGCTCGACGCGCACATTCCCCGCTGCCGTTGAGGTCGGTGGCGGCGACCAGAAGCTCCACAAGGTCTCCGGCTCGGACAGAGAATACTATATGTTCCAGATCCGTGGCATGACGCGCCTCCATGATGTTCTGGTGGAGCCGAACACGCGGGAAATGTTCATCTACGATACGGGCAAGCCCGAGCCGATCGACACATGGTATCAGAAATTCGTCGGCCGCAGAATAAAAGGAAATAGACGATGGCATACAAAACCGTTGTGCGCGGCGAAGAAAGGACACACAATGGTTTGTATTTTCATGAGAAGCAAGTTGTTTTGATTGATATTCTTTATGATATGATTGTCAGTAAGTTAAGACGCGTAATAAATTACAGCATAGAGAATATCTATGCAGATAAGGAAAATTTTTGAGACACGCTTGATATGGACTTTATTTGTCCATACCCTTCAATATACTTACGGAAGCACTAATAAATTCGGCATCATCATCCAATCTGAGATGCTGTTTTATTAGGAGAGAGCAGCCACGTACAGAGGAGGAAATCATCATGGCAGAGGCAAAGGGACAGATGGACAGTCGGAGGGGCTATCTCGAAGTGGACGGCAGCGGAGCGATGACGGAGCTGATCTTCCTGTTGGAGCTGAGCGGGCCGATGGCGGCATTTTGAGTCCGATCTGATCGACGGATTCAACGATATGATCGCGCGGCTCAGGGAGGAGCGGACGGATCTCCTTGTTTGGCTCTGCGAAGAAGCCGGTAACTGCATGGACTTTAATACCCGCGTGCCGATCACCGAGGATTCCGCGCTCATCGAACAGGGCTGCTTTACGCGCTCAGTACCCTTGCGGAAGAGTATCGACGCGCACATCCCGAGGAGTTCATACATCAGGACAACGTGCGCGGCAGCGGGTGTCTGTTCGGCTGCGGCGGGAGCATCGATCTGGTTCAGCAGGAGTACCGGAGGACGCACCCCGAGGAGCGTCCCATGCGTACAATGATCGTCATTGTCACGGACAACGCGAAGATCGAACCCGAGAGCGGGGACTACTGGACACCTGACAGATTGCGGGAGTTGGTACAGCAGCAGGAAGATGAGGGGTGGGAGTTTATCCTCCTCGGTGCGAACATCGACGCGGTGCGGGTCGCAGGAGACATCGGCATCCCTGCCGAGAACGCCGCCACCTTCGCCTGTGATGCGGCGGGCGTGCGCACGAACTTTGAGGCACTCAGTGCGATGATCTCCTCGTTTGCCAAAGGTGCGGGCATACCTTCGACATGGTCGGAACCGATTGCCGAGCATCTTGAGAAAAGTAAGAGTAGTAGAAAACTGAGCGGGGCGATGTTAAGGGATCAAGGATATGTCCATGATCTCGCATTTTTGAGCATTTGGATAAGGCATGGGCGGATTGCGTCCATGCCTTTTTGCTCTACGAGCGAAGGAAGCGGCACACAGTATCACATGAGGAAAAAAGTTGTTTGATTGATATTCTTTATGATATAATTATTAGGAAAAATAGATCATAAATGGATAATTTCGCATGGATACAACGATTCCTATATCATCATACCCATAAACCGTCCATATCGAGTGCTATGATGAAAATATCAGGGAATCGCTGATAAAAATGAGGTCTGCCAGATTGGCGTAGATTTTTGTCCGAACAAGGTGGAAAAACCGGACGCAGAGTGGGGCTCTGTAGAGGATTTTTCCGCCGAAGTGCGAGCGAAAAAGATGCGTCAAGATGGTGGTGCCGAATTTATCAGTGCTTCCTCAGGTATGGGTAATGTGAATGGGAGGCGAATGGTATGGGGTACATCATAGGGCTCGTTGTTATTGCACATATTGTCGGTGCGGTCATTTTGCTCCTCTACGGACTCGTGACCGATCCACTCAAAACGCTTGCAGTAATTGCAGGGCTTTGTCATTTTTATCGTATTGGCATTGATTGCCCTCGTTCTTTTCTTCCAAATCAAGCGATTTTTGTTTTTCTGCTTCACCACTGGGGCTATGTAGATGGAGATTGGCAGGAGGACTGGCATTGGCGTCACCGCAGAAAATGACGACAGGATGGTGAAACGATGGAGATTGATTTTAAGGAAAACAAAGGCTTTCGTCTGCTGCAGCTGTACGAACGTCTGAGCCGGGGCGAGGTCATCCACAAGGCAGAGCTGGCGCAGAAATTTGCCGTAACGGACAAGACCATCCAGCGCGACATCGAGGAGCTGCGCTCCTACCTCGCGGAGACGCGCACCGATGAGGGCGAGGCCTCCATCGTCTACTGAGCGCAGTCGCGGTGGCTACCTGCTCACACACGCGGCGAGCGAGTGGCTGACGAACGAGGACGTGCTCGCCGTCTGCAAGATTTCTGCTTGAGAGCCGCGCGTTCTGCAAGGAGGAGCTCGATGCCCTCCTCGAAGCTGCTGCGGCAGACGGCACCGCATGACCGTGAACAGGTGGGGAAGATCATCCGCAGCGAGCAGCATTTCTACGTCCCGTTGCGCCACGGGAAAAAACTCCTCTCCGCGATCTGGGAACTCTCGCAGCACGTGACGGCACAGCATACGATACGCATCTCCTACTGCCGTCAGGACGGCACCGAGCGCACACATGAGGGTGAATCCGTCGCCATCATGTTCTCCGAGTATTATTTCTACCTCATCGCCCTATCCGGACGGACGCAAGGAGTTCCCGACCATCTTCCGCATCGACCGCATCGCACGGTTCGCGCCGACGGGCGCGACCTTCCGCGTCATCCATAAAAGAAATTCCAGTGACGGCGAGTTTCGTCAGCGCATCCAGTTCATGATGCGGGCGAACTCGCCGCGTTACCTTCGACTACGGCGGCGCATCGGTCGAGGCCGTCCTCGACCGCCTCCCCCACGGCGAGGATCATTTCGCAGGAGGACGGTGTCTACCGCATCACCGCCGAGGTCTATGGGAACGGGATTGATATGTGGCTCAGGAGTCAGGGGAGCGCAGTGAGGGTGGTAAACGCACAGAGAGGAAGTGATGGTATGAGCTATCGCATCGGATCGTTTAATCTGAAAAATCTCGGACAGACGGCGATGGGGAAAGAAAACTCGAGGGTTTCGCGAAAGATTGCTGAAATTATCCGAAAAGAGGATTTCGATATCGTTGCCTTGCAGGAAGTTTCAGCGAGGGAAAGGCACTCTCTTTGGAACAGGATTCCGTAAAACGCTCTATCCTATATGAACTGGGCACATCAGAATGGGACTTTTGCGTGGGCGCATGCGGAATCGGAAACCGATCCTCGCTCGGGAAGGGTATGCGTTTCTGTGGAAGAAGAAAAAGGTTTCGATTGCCAGTGGCAAAGCTAGAAAATGGCACAAAGCGGACGTTTTATCCACGGATATGCCGCCCTAAGACGGGATCTAATGACGCGCAAAGCCATACTATGCACGATTTGTTGCGCGGGAGGACCGTATTTCGAGATACGACTGCTGTGTGTGCATATACATTTTACGGACAAAAATCAGAGACGACAAGAATTGGATAACCTCCTAGAGGAGGTATATCCGCAGGTAGAAAGATCGTGTCTACTATAAAGGGAGACCGTCATATACGATCATTCTTGGTGACTATAACGCTGAGCTTAAGAGACCTTTTAATACGTCAGGATTTTTATGTGGCGGATATTGATACCGGCAATCGGTGGGGCGGGAAAAAGATACAGACTGTTCAAGATGAGAAGACTACGCTGAGGCGAAAATTTGACAATGACGATCAGGATGCAGATGCTTCCGCTTATGCAGGAGAAGGGTATGCGAATAATTATGACCATTTCTCCTATGATTTTGATCGGTTTTCGAGGATTCAAATAGATGTAAAGAGAATTGATGCGGTCGCAACATATTGCGGAGGCAATTTTGAAACCTACTTCAAAAACAGTGTCAGATCATGTTCCCATTGTTATGACGATGGGGCTTAAATAATTGGCAGCAGCTGCTTTATGGAAGGAGTCTATCATGAGCAACAGAGAATTAGTCCACAACGATAAGCAGGAACATGTGTATACGGACGAAGAAAAACGCCGTGCCGCCTATGCTCTGAATATGTGCACGGTGTCCATATCGCAGATCATCGACTACGATGACCTCAACATATTGGAGCAGGAATATGATACAATTCTGAACAACCTCGATCTCGAGAAAATACCGAAGGATGAGGGCGCTTCTCCGCATCCTGAGACAGCTGCTCGATACGATCACCTATTTTAAGATTCAGGAAGGTGATCGAAAATTTATTGAACGGGAATACCAAGAGAAAATGCGCAATGCTCTCTGGGCAGCAGTCCCGAACTTTGGCGTGTTTGTCGCAGGAACAGACCCATATACGATGGCATTCTCGTTGGCATCACAGGTCGGTGTCGGCTATATGAATTACCGTCGCAACAAGAACGAGCATCTGCTTCAGCGCGAAAAAGAGGAATGGAAACTTCAGCGTGCGGCGATGGAGCAGTTCAATGCATTGCGGCGGGAGCTTTTTGATACGGCGTGGAGACTCGCTGACAGCTATGGTTTCCAAAGATGAGTATCGTTTTGACGGAGCGCAAATCAATCAGTACAATAAAATATTGATGGATACGGATGATATCAGAAAATACGAGCGTCTGGACTCCATAAAAGAGAAATTCGCCGCCTATCCGCCGTTCTGGTATTTCTTTGGAAATGCAGCAAACTACATCGCAGAAAATAAGTCGCTCGACATCAGTGAAGAACTACGTCTTGATTACAGAAAAAGGCGGTAGAACATTTCGAGAAGTATCGGAATTTGAGCATATTCGTGTTCTGAGAGGATTCGATTGCGGCGTCGTGTCTACTGGAGCATGTGGATATTCTTCTTGGAATGGGAAATTATGTGCCCTACCGTGATAAAGTTCTTGATATGATTCGAGATGCGATTCGTCTGTCGGGTGGCTCAAATGAAGTTCTCGAACTCAGTGCAATCGCATATTTGCGAATGGGAGATGATACTGAGGCGGCCAAGATTCTTCGGATCTTGGTGAATGAGGATTACAATAAGGTTCTCAATGGGCAGCTATTGAGTGGGCTCTATGTACGCATGCGCGATCGCAAAGGCTATGAAGTCCTCCTCCAGCGTGTTGACCCGCAGTATCTCTATTCGATGCCTGCGGGAGAGCAATCTGTAGCTGATGCAGAGGCAGATTTTATGAATCGGCAACGAGCTCTGTTAAAGAAAAAATACCAATGTGTTCTAGCTGATTTGGTGCGCAAATATTCTGTTCGCTGGAATAAGCTGACATCTGTTTTTGATGAGGAACGTATATACCCAGAGAAATTTTTTTGGGATACAGCACAGTCAGAGGTGCAGCGCTGTATTACTGTTTCTCGCTTGTTTGAAGAGCGGCGGGGAAAGGGGCAACGGTATACTGAGCGTATGCACCAAGTAGAACTTTTTATCTTGGTATGTTGGATAATCTGAATGACCTCTTCCGTGCCGCGCTTGATATTGATGAAGGTTTGCATGAGCCTTCGCAGATAGACCAAGTTGTTCATCAGGTCAAGGAGAAATTTGATTCGGTTCGTAGTGTTATTGATGATGCGCAGAAGGCAATGGATAATGGGAGTTTTTGACAAAGAGGCGTATATTTCGCTTCAGAGGGTCAATTTTTCTGCCATCGTAAAGCCTGCGATTATCAAGATGTATAGAGGAATCGCCAAGGGAATTGATGGAGATGATATGCCCGTTATTACGGCGAGAGAAGCAAAGCTGAATCGTTTTTGCAAGGAGCATGAGCTTGAACTGCCGGAAATCGCAGTCGATCCGGGGAGTGCCGTTGCCGTAGTTCTTCGAAGGGAACAAGAGCTGTTTGCACCTGAGTTATTCGGTGACAGTGCGGTACTGGCTCAGAAGAGGAGGGAGAGCGGAAAGAAACTGATCGACGATATGAGAAAAGAGATGAGATGAGACTGTCGTTCAGTCTAATGGTCAGAAGTTTGTTTTTATAAAGGGGATGAATCGTTTCGACGCTACCTTGCCAGACATAGGAAAGTAGGGTCACTGGTTTGCACGTCATACCTATATGATTATTGAGTTCGGAGAAAAAGCGCTTTTCTTTACCAGTGCAGGGATTCTTATTGATGGGCAACGTACTAAATGTACAAAAATACCATGAAGTAAAACTGACATATGGGAAGAATGGCGACGGGGGATAGTTCTTCATGAGGTTACGTTTGGAGAGCTGTCCTACAAATCGACGTATCGTAATAGATCCTTGGATATGGAAGCATTGTATCAATTTATTCAAGGATTGGCAGATTGTTTTTGGAGAACAGGAGGGATGAGGCGTTTGTCATATCCTGTTTGTGGGTATACTGAAATCGCATTTTTCCTTATTACGAGTTAGAAGTATAGGAGATGATTCATGTGAATTTCATTAAATTTGTATTTCCAGTGCAATATGCTGCTTATCAGTGGGCAAAGAAAAACAGCGGAAAGTTGAAGAAAATGAGTTCAAGGAAGCATTCTCGGAAGATGCAGATACTTCGGAGGGAAGTTACGACATTTTTCTGGTATGGAATCCACATACAATGATGTATGTGATGCAGACGGACGTATCACCTTTACTGGAGTTTGAAAAATAAGATAAAGCTAATAGGTGAAGTTTGCCAAGTAAATGGATTTCATGTTTTGTCCTCCTTCACTCCCTATACTGTAACCATAGGCAGGCGAAAGCCTCAGGTTTGGTATAGAGACGAAGGAGGATTTTTCATGAAAAAGGGATTGACGGAGCTGGTGTTCATCGTCGATCGGAGCGGGTCGATGGCGGGACTTGAAAAGGATACGATCGGCGGGTTCAACGCGATGCTGAAGGAGCAGGCGGAGCTTGCGGGCGAGGCACGTGTGACGACGGTGCTGTTCGACAATCAGTATCGGCTGCTGCATGACCGCATCGACATCCGCGCGGTTGCACCGCTCACGGAGAAGGACTATCGTGTGGGCGGCGGCACGGCGCTCCTCGACGCCATCGGGCGCACGATGGAGAAGATCCGTGCGGTGCAGAAGCAGACGGCGGAGGACTATCGCGCGGAGAAGGTGCTCTTTGTCATCATCACGGACGGCGAGGAGAACTCCAGTCGCAAGTATTCGACGGAGCAGATCAAGGAACGCATCGAGCACCAAAAAGGAGAAGTACGGATGGGAGTTCGTTTTTCTTCGGCGCGAGATATGGACGCGGTCTTGGAGGCGTCGAAACTCGGGATTGCTGCGGAGTTCGCGCGGGGATGGCTGGCGAACGCCGCAGGGACGGCGATGGCGTACAATGCCATGTCGGCGATCACAACGGATATTCGGAGGCGTTAAGAAAGAGGGCGGATCAGATGAGCACATTGAAAACGGTCGGTATTGCGACGGCAGTTCTTGCGACAGGCCTTCTCGGCTATGGCATCTATAAGGCGCTGCAGGAGGATGAGCCGTCATACGCTGCGGATGATGCGGCGGAGTGGGATGATGAGATGGAGGATGAGGAGGAAGAAGCGGACACATTCGACGAGGCGGAGGATGATGTCGTCTACGGATGATCGGCATCTTTACTGACTCCGCGTCGAGCGACAGGATACCTCCTACATCTCGTCGCTGCCTTTGTGCAAGCGACGCAGCAAGAGCTTTCATTCAGCCGATTTGGCGTTTGAAAGCTCTTTTTATGATGGTGGGCATATTTCCCTCCTTGACAACCGCTGTCGCCGTGCATACTATGATAGTAGAGTAAGAGGAGGAATCGAATCAGTGAGCATCATCAAGAAGGACATTCCTGCGGAGTACCGTGTACTGATTCAAAAACTCCGCCTGATCGACGATACGTTTTTCAACGTATGCTTTGATAACTATACCGAGGGGATGCAGCTCCTGTTGCGCATCTTCTTTGATCGAGACGATCTCGTTGTTCGAGCGTCGTTACGCAGCAGAGTGCGGACAATCTCTACGGGCGCGGGGTGCGTTTTGATGTGCTGGCAGAGGACAGCGAGGGGAAACTCTACGACTGCGAAGTCCAGCGGGCAAACGAAGGCGCAGCTGCGCGCCGGGCGCGCTACAACAGCAGCATGATGGACTCGCGCGCGCTGGCAAAAGGAGCGGAGTTCGCGGCACTGCCGGAGACGTGGGTGATCTTCATCACGGAAAACGACATCTATGGGGCGGGATGCCCTCTGTATCACGTTGAGCGGATCGTCCAAGAAACGCAGCGTCCATTCGATGATGGGGCGCATATCCTCTATGTCAACGGAGCGAACTGAGACGACACACCGCTTGGGCGGCTGATGCAGGACTTTTTCTGTGAGCGTCCGGAGCAGATGAATTATGCAGAACTTGCGAAACGAGCAGATTATTTTAAAGCAGAAGCAGAGGGGGTCAATGCCATGTGTGAACTGATGGAAAAATTTGGCGAGCTGGAAGAGGGACGCGCCGAAGGTCGTGCTGAGGGGCGTATGGAGGGGCAACGCAAAATGCTTGATATGGCGCGTTCGCTGCTCAAGCTGAACGTCCCTCTCGAGGTGATCGAGAAGTCGAGCGGCTTGACGCGTGCAGAAATTTTGGCACTGTAAGATGTTTTGCCGACTCGTATGGATGTATGGGAGAAAAAGAGACCTTCGTCTACCGTGACCAGTATCATACGGGGCTAGAGGAAGCACCCTGATAAACTCAGCACCGTCGTCTTAGTACATCTTTTTCGCCTTGCCTGTGCTCTAGAATCCTCCGCATGTCCGGAACAGATGAATTATGCGGAACTTGCGAAACGAGCCGATTACTTTAAGGCAGAAGCAGAGGGGTCAATGCCATGTGTGAACTGATGGAAAAATTTGGCGAAAAAGAAGCTGGAAGAGGGGCGCGCCGGACGGCAACGGCATTGTTAGCGCTGGGGAAGCTTTACGCTTTCTCAGATTGCTGAGGCAACAGAACTGTCACAGGAAGAGGTAAAACGATTGGCAGGGTCCCTTGGGGCGGGCGTAAGTTCTGCGCGCGTCCGGTTTGCCTCCTCAATCGGACGAAAAATCTACGCCAATCTGACGGCCTTCATTTTATCAGCGATTCCCTAACATTCACCGCCCAAAAGGGCTTCATCACTTCGATTGGGATTGTCGGATCGAGTGATTCGGTCAATCTGTCGACGTATGCATAAAAACAGCCTTCTGTGCCCTAGTCGGTACAGAAGGCTGTTTTTGCTCCGATGCGTGCAGCATCAGTAGACTATTGGGGCGGCTTTACGCCCGGCGATATAGCGCCAACACCTCATACGGCCGGAGGCATTCCTCCCGGCCGGGGTAATTCCCGAGGAGTTTCTGGGCGTCGGCAAAATCCTGCAGAGACAGATGGCGCAGCCGAACGGCGGTGGGGCGGAAATTACAGAGTACCGTCAGCTGCTCCCCTTGCCACGTGCGCTCATAGGCGATCACGTCAGGATTGTCCTCCTCGATCCATCGGATATCGCCCTCCGCAATGATGGGCATCTCATGGCGCAGCTGGATCAGGCGCCGATAAAACGCCAGAATGGAATGCTCGTCCCTCTGCGCCGCCTCCACATGGATCGTCGCATGATTTTTCGCCAGAGGAATCCATGGCTCTTTCGTGGAAAAACCTGCGTACGGTTCGGCGGACCACTGCATCGGCGTGCGTCCGTTGTCGCGGGAGCGCGCGGCTAGGATCGTCAGCGCCTCCGCCTCCGTTTTGCCCTGCTCCCGCAGGATGCGGTAATAGTTCAGACTCTCCACGTCCCGGTAATCCGCGATGGAGGTATAGCCCGCGTTGGTCATGCCCAGCTCTTCCCCTTGGTAGATGTACGGCGTACCGCGCATCAGGTGGATGCAGGCCGCCAGCATCTTGGCCGACGCCTCACGGTACTCCTTGTCATCCCCGAGGCGCGAGACGATGCGGGGCTGGTCATGGTTGCACCAAAAGAGCGCATTCCAGCCGCCAGCCTTCGCCATGCCCGTCTGCCACGCAGCGAAGAGCTGCTTTAGCCGCATCATGTCCGGCGGCATCAGGGGCCCATTTGTCACCATCCTTGTAATCGACCTTCAGATGATGAAAACTGAACGTCATGGACAGCTCATGATTGGCCGGGCGGGTATAGTGGATGCAGTTCTCGAGATCCGTGGACGCCATCTCGCCAACCGTCACCATATCGCCGATGTCGGCGCTATGGACAAGCTCCTGCAAATATTCGTGAATATGCGGCCCGTCGGCAAACAGCCGTCGCCCCAGCCCCTGGGTATCATCGGCAAAAACCTCCGGCTTCGCGACGAGGTTAATGACATCAAAGCGAAAAACCGGCGACGCCGCGCTCCTTCAAAACCGTACCACCTTGGCGAGCTCGTCCCGTACGGTCGGATTCGTCCAATCCAAATCCGGCTGACTCACATCGTGCAGATGCAGATACCATTTGCCCAGGCGCGGCTCCCACTGCCAGGCACTGCCCCCGAACGCGCATTGCCAATTGGTCGGCGGCTCACCCGGATCGTCGGCGCTCTTTTTATTGCGGCCGTCACGCAGAATGTAGTAGCGTTGGTAATCCGCATCGCCCGCGAGGGCCCGCCGGAACCACGCGTGCTGATCGGAGGTGTGGCAAAGCACCATGTCCAGCATGATTTTCAGCCCCTTTGGCATCGGCGGCCTTGACCAGCGCGTCAAAGTCATCCATCGTGCCGAAATGCGGATCGATGGCCAGATAATCGGCGATATCGTAGCCGTTGTCCTTTTTGCGGCGAGACGAAAAGGGGCGTCAGCCAAAGGTAGTCCACCCCCATATCCGCCAGATAATCCAGCGATTCGATCACAGCGCGCAGATCCCCGATACCGTCGCCGTTGGGTCCTTGAACGACTTGGGGGTAAATCTGATAAACGACTTTATTCTTGAAGTCTGCCATGTTGTTCTCCTCCCCATCCATCAGAGGCAGGAGCACGTCGCAATCCGTCCGTGCTCCGCGCTCCTGTCCGCGTCAAAATGATGCGATCACCGTCTCCCCGGCCTTACCGGTCATGCCCATGTGGAAGACCGCCTCGCCGATGAGCCAGAGAAATTGGTCCATTCCGGCTCAGAACTGGCTCAGCTCCACCAGCGTCTTGGTTCCGTTTTCGAACAGGTACAGCTGGTCGATGCAGTTCGGAACCCGAGAATCAGACCGCCGGTGATGATTGCGGGAATGAGCGGTGCGAAAATCTCTGCGGCAATGGCCGCTGCCCGCTGCAAGATGTTCTGGTTCCGCTGCGCCGCTTCGTTCACCGCATCCTTGGACACGCCGTCGATGCCGGCCACGTCCACGAAATCCTGATAGAACGCCGCGACCGTACCCGGAGTATTTCTGCTTTGAGGACACAGCGGTCCGACGGAACGTACGGTAGCAGCGCCTGTGCTCAGCCCATCCCCCAGAGGGCGGCGATGACGAGGGCGGGGAGGAAATTCGCGACGCGGATGTTCGGCAGGCCGAGGAGATTCGTCCCGATGGCAAAGATGAGGATGTTGCCGACGCAGCTGAGCCCGGCGAGGGCACTGTCCGTCATGTAGGGGGCGAGCAGCCCCGCGAGGGCGAAGATCGCGCCCTGAAAGAGCCCGACGGAGACGGAGGAGAAGATGCAGCCCTTGCCGAGGGTCGCCGTGAGGAGCATGATGATGACGCCGTCGAGGACGCTCTTGGTAAAGAGGACGGACGGGTCGCCGAGCAGGCGGTCGTTGATCGAGCCGATGACCGCCATGGCGCCGATGCAGACCGTGAGCGAGGTGGTGGCAAAGCCGTCGATAAACCGTGTGTCGCCCGCGCTGCCCATCCGCATTGGCACTGAGCATCGTGCGCAGCGTGCCGCCGAGCCCGAGGAACATCACAGCGAGCGCACAGGCACGCATCAGCGTCTCCTGCACGCGCTCCGCGATAAAGCGGCCGCAGCCGAGCCCCAGAAGGCCGCCGAGCGCGATGGCGGCGACGTTGGCGATGATTCCGATACCAGGGAGCATCGTCCCACCCCTTTTCCCATTTCGTGATGGTATATTGTACGCCATTTTGCCGCGGATGTAAAAATGAAGATATGTGATGCGACGATCCGTATCAATGACGGAGGGGGCAGCGCCTCATCTGGCCGATCCCCGAAGGGAGGGCACGCTGATTCCTGTATACATACAGATTCCATGGACATTTAGTGCTTTATCATGGTAAAATGTGCGCATATTTTTATTTTCGGAGGGATCTTGTATGGAATCGTTTCTTCCCGTACTGAATGCGGTGGACTCCTTCCTCTGGGGAGCACCGCTCATCGTCCTGCTCGTGGGGACGGGCATCATGCTGACGCTGCGGCTCTCGCTGCTCCAGGTGCGCCGCCTGCCGCGTGCGCTCGCGCTCATCCTGCGCGCGAAAAACCGCGGGGAGGGCGACGTGTCGAGCTTTAAGGCACTCTGCGTCGCGCTCGCCGCGACCATCGGCACGGGCAACATCGTCGGTGTCGCGACGGCGGTCAAGGTCGGCGGCCCGGGGGCGATCTTCTGGATGTGGATGGCGGCGTTCTTCGGCATGGCGACGAAGTACGCAGAGGGACTGCTCGCCGTGAAGTACCGCACGACGGATGAGCGCGGCGACATTGCCGGCGGTCCGATGTACTACATCCGTCACGGCATGGGGAGAAATATCGCCCGCTCGCAGGATTTTTCGCGTGTGCGGCGGTGCTCGTTGCCTTCTTCGGCATCGGGACATTTCCGCAGGTCAACGCCATTGTGGACTCGGCAGAGCTGTCCTTCGGCGTGCCGCGTCTCGTGACGGATATCGCTCTCACGGTGCTGATCGCAGCGATCACCATCGGCGGCCTTCGGAGCATCGCCGAGGTGGCCTCGCGCATCATTCCCTTTATGGCGGTTCTCTACATAGTCATCAGCGTCGGCATCATCGCGATGCACATTGACGGCATCCCCGCAGCGATCGGCCTGATCCTCGACGGGGCATTCACCGGCACGGCGGCAGCGGGCGGCTTTGCGGGCTCCACGATCATGATGGCGATGCAGAACGGTATCGCGCGCGGCGTCTTCTCCAATGAGTCCGGTCTCGGCTCCGCGCCGATTGCTGCGGCGGCGGCAAAGACGAAGGAGCCCGCCGAGCAGGGGCTGATCTCCATGACGGGCACCTTCATCGACACGATCATCATCTGCACCATGACGGGGCTCGTCCTCGTCCTCACGGGGGCATGGCAGAGCGACACGGCGGGCGCGGCCATGACGGGCGCGGCGTTCACGGGCGCGTACGGACACATCGGCGGCGCACTGCTCACCATCTCGCTCGCCCTCTTCGCCTTTACGACCATCCTCGGGTGGAACTACTACGGCGAGCGCGCCATCCTCTACCTCGCGGGCGTGCGTGCGATCCTGCCGTACCGCCTCGTCTTTATCGCGCTCATCGCCTGCGGTGCCTTCCTGAAACTCGAGGCGATCTGGGTCCTCGCCGACATCGTCAACGGCCTCATGGCGATCCCGAACCTCATCGCGCTCATCGCCCTCTCGGGCGTCGTCGTCCATGAGACGCGCCACTATTTCGAGAAACTCGAGCGCGGGCGGCGGTTTATGAAGTAAATGTGAATGGGCTGCTGTACGAAGCTGGAAAGCTTTGTGCAGCAGTTCTTTTTGTGCATGGATGAAATCTATAGCATCATGAATGGTTTCATTTCATCAGCGCTTGCTAAAAATGTAAATCGTGCTAATTGACAGAAGAGACAGGCGAGAATATAATGTGAGGTATAGAATTGACGTATTTAAATTTCTTTCATGAGGTTCTCGTTCGTTCATGGGGAAAGGAGAATGCGTGGAGCGGCTGTTTATTTAATGAGGGTGAACGTATGAAAAAAATGGAGTATTCTCGCCGTCCTGGCGGCGATGCTTGCACCCTGCTTGCAGCGGGATGCGGTGGCGGTCCGCAGCAGAATGCTGCGAGCGACGGAAAAGAACAAGCTGGTCATCTACACGTCGATGAAGGAGTCGCTGATCGGCGGCATCGTCGAAGGGTTTAAGAAGAAGTATCCCGACATCGAGGTCGACTATCAGTCGGCGGGTGCGGGCAAGCTGATGGCAAAGATCGCGGCGGAGAAACAGAGCGGCCACATCCTCGCGGACGTGATCTGGACGAGTGAAGTGCCTGACTTCTATAAGATGAAGGCAGACGGCGTGCTGGAGAACTACAAGCCCACTGTCTTCGATGAGCTCGTGAATCCGTTCGATGACTATGACGGCACGTTCACGGCAGCACGTCTCGGAACGCTCGGCATCACCTACAACAAGGACAAGATCTCGACTGCTCCGACGCAGTGGGTGATCTGACGAAGCCGGAGTTTACGAATGCGTTCGGCATCGCCGACCCGCGCTTTCAGGGAACGTCGTATATGAGTATCGCGCTCCTGCAGAAGCAGTTTGGCTGGGAGTTCTTTGAAAAGCTGGCCGCAAACCAGACCCGTATCGGCAGGGGCGCGGGACAGGGTCAGTGATGATACCTCCTCGGGCGAGCTCGCCGCGTGCCTGGGTGTTGACTACATCACGAACAATAAGGTCAACAAGGGCGCACATGTCGCCCTCGCCTATCCGCCCGAGCTGCTCGTCGTACCAAGCCCCGTGGCGATCTTCAAGGGAATCAAACAACATGGATGCGGCCAAGAAGTTCGTCGACTATCTGCTGAGCAGTGAGGCACAGCAGATGATCGCCAACGAGGGAACCGTTCCTGTCCGCAACGATGTCGATATGCCGGAGAAGTTCGGTCTGCCGAAGCCGGCAGAGGCACTCCAGCGCGCCATTAAGGTGAACTATACGGAGATCCTCCCGCAGAAAGAGGAGACGATCAAGAAGTTCACAGAGATTATCGGTAAGAAGTAGCTGCGAAATCGGTCGTTCCTGTGAGGGCGGTGGAATGAAACAGTTCATTCCGCCGCCCTTTTCAGTATATGGGGATGCACGAAAATATTGTGCGCGGTACCCTGTGCCGTGTGGAGGAGGGCTTTATGGATATTATCCGTGTGGAGGGCGTCAGTAAAAAGCTATGGCGATCACCATGTCTTAGCCGATTTGTCACTGACGATACGCAAGGAGAGTGCTTTTACCCTGCTTGGCCCTTCGGGCTGCGGGAAAACAGTGCTGCTTCGCCTGATTGCAGGGTTTGAGTCCCCGGATGCGGGCAGGATCTATCTGGACGATACACTCGTTACCGACCCCGCAGAGCAGGTGGAGATACCACCGGAGCGCCGCGGCATCGGGCTCGTCTTTCAGGACTATGCGGTATGGCCGCACGCGACGGTCTTTGACAATGTTGCCTACCCGCTCAAGATCGCGAAGCGTCCGAAGGACGAGATCCGTATGCGCGTGATGGAGATGGTGGAGATCGTCGGGATGAAGGGGCTGGAAAAACGCCTGCCGTCGGAGCTCTCGGGCGGACAGCAGCAGCGCGTCGCGCTCGCGCGTGCGCTTGTCGGCAAAGCCCTCGCTCCTGCTCCTCGATGAGCCGCTGTCGAACCTGGATGCCAATCTGCGCGAGGAGATGCGCTTTGAGATCAAGGCATTGCAGCAAAAGCTGAATGTCACTGTCCTCTACGTGACGCACGATCAGGAGATCGGGCTCGCGATTTCTGACCGCGTAGCGATCGTGGATGAGCACGGCGGCATTCAGCAGATCGGTACGCCGTGGGAGATCTTTGAGCAGGCCGCGAATCCCTTTTGTGTTTAACTTCATGGGGATTGCGAACTTCCTTCCAGTACGGCGTGAGCAGGATCTTCTCTTTGTCGGTGACGGCACGCAGCGCATCGATGCTGAGCTGCCGGAGGGATGCCGATCATTGGGCGGCAGGGTTCCGCCCGTCGGATGTCATGCTCTCTCGTACGGGAGACGGACTGAGCGGGATCGTGCGCCGCGCGAACTTCCTCGGTGCGACGATGGACCATCTGATCGAGATCGATGGGACGCATCTGCGCACGAGTATTGAGACACATCGTGCCATCAGCGATGATTTGATGTTTCGTGCTGGAGATCCGTGTCGGGTGAAGTTCCTCAGCCTGCTCTGGTTTGGTGCGGATCAGCTGAAAGATGAGGTGGGCAAATGAGTGCTGTGAGTCGTCCTCAGAGCTTTGGTATGGCGCAGGTGATCCTGTTTCTTGCCATTGCCATTCTGGTCATTGTGGTAGCCTTCCCAGTTCTGCTGATTCTCTTCAACGCATTCTGGGTGGACGGATCGTTCAACTTTTCGAGCGCGTTGGATATCCTCAAAGGAGCCTGAGACGTATCAGGCACTGCTCAACTCTCTCATCATTGCTTCCTGCACCACAGTGGGCAGCACGATCGTCGGGACATTCTTCGCGTGGCTCGTCACACGGACGGATTTGCCGCATAAGACCTTTATGAAAGGCATGTTCCTCGTTCCCTTTATGCTGCCATCCTTTATCAGTGCACTCGCGTGGAAAATGCTGCTCTCGCCGAATGCCGGCTTTATCAATCAATTCTTTATCGATCATTTCGGCTTCTCGGGCCCCATCTTCAACATCTACACCTACTATGGGATCAGCGGCGTGGAGATCATGTACCTTTTCCCGTTCGTCTTCATTCAGGTATGCGGCGCCCTTGAGCGCATGGATCCGACCCTCGAGGAGTCGGCGCGCATCTCGGGCGCGGGGCTCTTTACGATCACGCGAAAGATCACGATCCCGCTCGTTTTGCCGAGTATTCTCTCGGGGCACTTCTCATCATGCTCTATTCGATGGCGCATTTCGGCACGGTAGCCGTCCTCGGCATCGAGAACGGCATCTATAATATCCCGACGCTGATCTATGAGCGCATCCATCAGAGCGGCGGCGGTTTCGATGCGATCCGTACGGGCACCGTGCTCGCTACGGTGCTCGTTGTCACGGCGGCGTTCATCATCTGGCTGCAGCGCAAGATCCTCGGCTCGGGACATTATCAGATCATCGGCGGCAAGAGCTTCCGCCCTATGGAGCTGAAACTGCGCGGCCTGCGCTATCCGCTCCTCATCTTCTGCCTCGCGTATATCGCCTTTACAATCCTCTTGCCGACAGCCGTTATTTTCCTCGTCAGCAGTCTCAAAACCTATGGGCTTTCGTTTTGCACTCAGCAATCTGTCGCTGGATAACTATAAATTCATCCTGTTCGACTACAAGGTCACGCGTGATGCGATCTTCAACAGTGTGACGCTCGGCTTCACGGCGGCAGTCATTACCATGTTTGCCGGCGTCGCGATCTCCTATGTCATCGTCAAGATGAAGGTACGCGGCAAGGGCATTCTCGAGTTCCTCGGGATGCTGCCGTTCTCCGTTCCCGGATCGGTTATTGCGCTCGGCGTGATCCTCGCGTGGAGCGGACAGTTCGGCATCAACCTCTACAATACGGTGTGGATCATCCTGGTCGCCTACATCGCCCGCTATAGGCGTTTTTCTCTCAAGGCAAACTCCGCCGCGCTGGAGCAGGTGCATGACTCGCTCGTCGAGGCGTCGCGTGCCTGCGGGGCGACGATGTGGCAGTCACTGCGCGATGTTGTTCTGCCGCTTGTGCGGCCGGGGATGTTCGCCGCGTTCTTCCTGATCTTCCTGCCCTCACTGCGTGAGCTGACCGTATCGATCATGCTCTACGCACCGACGACGCGCACCATCGGTGTCGCGATCTATACGCTGAACGAGGACGGTGAGACGGTCATGTCGGCGGCACTGGCGGGCATTGCGCTCATCATCATCATCATCGGTCAGACGATCATCAATCATTTCACGAAAAAGGCGGGGTGTAAGGTATGTCGTATGTGCGTTTAGTGGATGTAACCAAACGATTCGGCGACGTCACCGCCGTCGATCACCCTCAATTTTGAGATCGAAAAGGGCAGCTGCTTCTCCATGCTCGGTCCGTCGGGCTGCGGAAAGACAACGACGCTGCGCATGGTGGCAGGGATTCGAGGACCTTTCCGAGGGGAAGTGTGGGTCGGCGACCGGCTGCTCTCCTCACCGAAGAAAAACCACTATCTGCCGCCCGAGAAGCGGAACTTCGGCATGGTGTTTCAGGCATTTGCCGTCTGGCCGCATCTGTCGGTCTATGAGAATGTGGCGTTTCCTCTGCGCATCCGCAAGCTCCCGAGACGGAGATACGTCAGCGTACCACCGAGGCACTGAAGGCGACGAATCTCCTGTCGGCAGCGGAAGGAAGCCCGGACTTCCTCTCGGGCGGCGGCAAACAGCGCGTGGCACTCGCCCGAGCCCTTGCGATCAATCCCGATGTCATGCTGCTCGATGAGCCGCTCTCGAGTCTCGACCCGCATCTGCGTGAGGAGATGCGCTTTGAGATCAAAGAGCTGCAGATGAAGTACGGCTTCTCCATCATCTACGTGACACATGATCAGTCGGAGGCAATGGCGCTCTCGGACTACATCCTCGTGATGAAGAATGGCGTCATGCAGCAAATCGATACGCCGCTCAACGTCTATAACCATCCGGTCAATAAATTTGTTTTCAGCTTTATCGGCCTCTCGAACTTCCTGAAGGCATCGTGGCAGGGACGGGCGGCCTGTCCTCGAAGGACATCCGCTGGATGCTTCCTTTGTGCCGCCGGAGGAGCTGCGCAGCGTGCCTGCGATCTCTCTCGCCAGCCGTCCCTCCGAGATCGATTTTGCCCCGACGGAGGCGACGGATGCACTGCACGGCATCGTGACGCGCAAGTCCTATCTCGGTGAGATCATCGACTACCAGATACAGATCGGCAGCCAGTTCCTGCGTGTGCAGAAAGGACGCCGCGAGCAGGGCCCCGACGAGGGCGAGAACTGTGCGGTGCGCCTCCTGCGCCCATTCTGGTACGAGGACTGAGAGGGGCAATCCCTCTCCTCTGTCCATCCGAAAACGATCAATATAATCACACTCTCCTTTTCTCGTCTCACAGCAACTACTCTCGATAGAGGTACATGTGAGACAGGAAAGGAGAATTTTTTATGCGAAACTATCTGCCGCGTGTGGACTGGATGGTCGGGACGGGGCTGGTCGTCGTCGCGATTCTCTCGGTGTTCTATGGGAGCGCGGAGCTGACGAGCAATATCGCCTCGGGGCTGATCGGCTTTCTCGGGCGCACGGTCATGATGCGCGGGGAAAAGGAGGGGACGCGATGAGTGCGGTGCTTCCTGCGTCAGCCATGCGGCGCGTGACCTGCCGGGAGCTGCGCCTCCTCGGGGCGGCGTACCGTCTGCCGCTCGCCTATGCCGCCCGCGCTGCGCACGCGAGACGAAGCTCTACCTGCACTGGACGGCGGGGCACTACGGGCAGTTCTTCGCGGACTACCATGTGCAGGTCGATGCGGACGGCGGCATCTACGTCATCGGGGACGGCGTACTCGATGATGTACTTTGCCGCGACCTATCGGCGTAACAGCGGGAGCGTCAGCATCGCCCTCCTCGGCTGCGTCGGGCGACGATGGAGGATCTCGGTGCAGAGTCGCCGACCGCCGCGCAGATCGAGGGACTGGCGATGGCGGCCGCGGCACTCGCCGACGAGCTCTGGCTCACGATCGACATCGCGCGCATCATGCACACGGCGAGGCGGCGGACAATGCGGACGGCGTCTGTGCTCCGCGCCCTACGGGCCGCGCACGACATGCGAGCGCTGGGACCTCAGTACCTCGGGACGGCGGAGGCCCGTCTTCACCCGTGGGCGAAGGACGGCACGCGCGGCGGCGACGTGCTTCGAGGAAAGGCGGGTGGTATCGTCAGCACAAGTAGACCGCCCTGCCAAGGCTGGGAGGACCCTCATATGCGATCACGATACCCACAAATTCCGATCCATAAAAATAACCGTCAGTCATATAATGAATGCATTCATTATATGACCGGCGGTCATTTTATGGGGAAATCAAGGGATGATCATGGAACGAACAAAAACGCAGGCATTCCTTCCTTGTCATACTGAGCACTAGTTGTGGCGTTCGTCTTGCTCTCAACGGACATCTTCCTGCCCCCTCTGATCGAGTCCCCCTTTGGCCGCGGACGACGCGATAAGCTGACGCGGTATTCTCCCGTCATTTTATGCAGCCATAAAAAGTGGCAGTAAGTCCTAACAGAGCTTAAATTCATTTTTATATCCATTTCCCATATGCACATCGTATTCTATCCCGGAAACAGTGATAAGTTGACGACAGCGCCGTCTGAAAGGATGTGTTTCACATGATGACAACAAAGATGATGAAGCGGACTGCGATCGCCGCGATCGTCGGCGCCATGAGCTATGGCGCGGCAGGTGTGGCCGAGGTATCCGCGCACGCGCTCAGCGTGCCGGCAGAGCGCGCGTCGTACACGAGCTTTGACGGACGCGATGATGTTCAGCAGCTCGCATGGGGCGGACGGCGCAAGAGCGGCGGCAAGCGCTACTCGTAGGGCAGCATGACTACGGCCGCCATCGCAGGCGCTGTCATTGGCGCGATCATTGCGAAGAATACCTGATATTCGGAGATCATAGGGGCACCCACTCCTACGGGGGCGGGTGTTTTTGTGCTATAATATCTGCAAAGGAGGAAATCGGATGATATATTCCACTTTTGCCTGGGCAATGCGCGCATGTGTCCTGATCGGGGCACTGTTCGGTTTTATGCCGTTCTCTGTCGCCGCACATCCCGTGGACGATCCGACGGATCCTGTCTATCGGGCGCGGACGGTTCTGCCCGACGCGGCAAAGGCGCGCCGCGATGCACCGGCTCTATGCGTATCTTACGGCGCTCGGGCGCCTGCAGTACACAATCTACGGACATCAGAACGACGCGCATCATAAATTTTTCGCATCGACAGCGGTACGAACTCCGATACGAAGGACGCGACGGGCGCGCTCGCAGGGATCGTCGGGCTCGACGCACTCTCGCTGACGGGTGAGGAGCTGGAGCTGACTGATGCGGATGTGTCAGGTGGAGGTGCAGTGAGCGGTGCCCTCGGCATTGCTGGGGAATGTATCTTTATATTTGCAATAGGGGAGATATGATGGGAAGAGCATATGATTCGGGTTTAATTTCTTCTTTTTGATGGCAGAAGAAGATCATATCCTCGGGCGGTTGATGATCGAGGATTCGTTTCGGACCGAGGATATTCAAAAGAACGCATGGCGTGCGGAGATCCAGATTTTAAAGGGAGCAGCTTGCCTCCTTTCCGGACGGAGAGATCGCCTTTGAATTCACGATTCCGCGCATGGGACACCGTGTGGATGTCGTGCTCATCATCCAGGGAACTATTTTCCTGCTGGAGTTCAAGGTCAGGGGGATGATACGTATGCAAAATCAACAAAAAGATCAAGTGATGGATTATGCCCTTGACCTCAAGTATTTTCATGAGGGCGAGTCAGGACCGCACAATAGTGCCGATCATTGTGCCGACGGAGGCGGCCGATCGAGCGAATACACTGGCTCTGATGGAAGATGGGATTGCACAGGGTGCTCTGCTGCAATCGGCATAACATCGAGGGCGTACTTCAGCAGGTCCTGTCGCAGATGCATGCCGCTCCTCTACCCATGGATGCGTGGCTGGATGCGCGCTATGCGCCGACACCGACCATCATTGAGGCAGCTGGGCACTCTACCGCGCGCATTCGGTTCGTGATATATCGCGCAACGATGCGGGAGCAGAAAAATCTGACTGTGACGACGGCGGCGATCAATCAGATTATAGATGAATGCAAGGCACACCACAAAAAGGCGATCTGTTTTATCACGGGAGTCCCTGGGGCTGGAAAGACACTTGCGGGTCTTAATATTGCCAATGCTCGTCATCAATTCGATGAGGATGAACATGCCGTAGTTCTCTCGGGGAATGGCCCCTCGTTGCGGTTCTGCAGGAGGCATTGGCACGTGATTGGGCAGCGACGCACAATGTGACCAAGAGCAGGCGCGCCAAAAAGCAAAAGATCTTTATCCAGGTGATTCATAAGTTTCGCGATGAGGCATTGTCCTCGTCACGGCCACCCGTCGAGAAAGTTGCTATTTTCGATGAAGCGCAGCGAGCATGGGATGCTGATGCGCTGATGAAATTCATAAGCGGAAAAAGGGTGTGGCGGATTTTCAACAATCGGAGCCGGGTTTCTCATCAGCATCATGGACCGGCATGCGGACTGGGCTGTGATTGTCTGCCTCGTCGGCGGCGGGCAGGGAGATCAATACAGGGGGAGGCCGGCATAGAGGGTGGCTGCATGCGCTGCGTGAACAATATTCGGACTGGGAGATCTATCTATCGGATCGGATGACAGACGGTGAGTATGTGGGGAGCAGTAACATTCAGCGGATGCTGGGGATCGGGCGTATCGAGGTTGTCTCGTCCTTGCATCTGGGCGTATCGCTGCGTTCCTTTCGGGTGAGCGGCTTGCAGATTTCGTTAAGGCACTGCTCGATGAGGGATGCAGCTGCGACACGAGGCTCTATGCTGAACTCCACTTGAACTACCCCATCGTTTTGACGCGGGATCTTGCGCGTGCAAAGGCGTGGGTGCGCAACAAAGTGCGCGGGACGGAGCGGCCTGGGATGCTTGCGAGTTCAAAAGGCGAAGCGTTTGAGAAGTGTTGGCATTTGGGTGAATGTGCAGCGGGATCCTGTTGCATGGTTCTTGAATGATCCGGCGAATGCAGATGCTTCTTGTTTCCTTGAGGTTCCCGCTACGGGTTTGAGGTACAGGGCCTCGAGATCGACTATGGGCTCCTTGCGTGGGACGCAGATCTCCGCTATTGTGATGGTGGATTCGATTATTTTGACTGCCGCGGAGCCCGCTGGATGCACGTCAACAAGGAACAAGGACAACGCTATCTGAAGAACGCCTATCGCGTCCTCCTCACCCGTGCCCGGCAAGGGCTCGTCATCTTCGTTCCTGAGGGTGATCCGGATGATGAAACACGCAGGCCAGAATACTATGATGGTACGTATGAATATTTGAAGTCGCTGGGACTGCAAGAGATTTAAGGAATCGCTGATAAATGAAGTCCATCGGATTAATACAGGTTTTTGTCCTATGGAGTTCTTTTTTATTGTAAAATTAAAGAATTGCTTTTGAATATATGGAACAACGACGATTTGGATGTGTCAGGTCGAGGGTGTGCTGAGTGGGATCTTTGAAGGGACTATTGCACGAACTTTTTATCTGTGTGCAATAGTCTCTTCTACTATTCAGAATTTATGTTATAATAGGTTGAAAATTTTTGATATATGGATCGCTGATCAATTCAGTAATTCCTTAGGAAAAAGGAGTATTTCACAATGAACACATGGAACATCCAGTGGAAGAATCCGTGGAAAAAGACGATTGCCCTCGGCTCTGCGGCATTCCTGCTCTGCGGCAGTGCGGTGTATGCAGCTTCCCCGTGACGGCGACAAGCAGCGCAGCGTACGCACCGAACACGCAGGACGCGCCGATGCCCCTGCCGCTCACGGAGGAGGAGATCAGTGCACAGCAGCTCGCCGATGCCGCGTACATGGCACTCCTCTGGATGCGTACCTCGGCGGAGTACCGTGCGCTCTGCTATCAGGGCTACAATGCGGCACTCATGCGCGATCGATCGTGCACAGGGCAGACCCGCCGCCCGCAGCGGCAAGCCGCTCGCCATCGTCCTTGACTGCGACAGAGACTGTTACGGACAACACACGCGCGATGGCGGCGAGTGTCGCGGGCGGCAATGGACGGTTTGACGCGCCCTGGTGGCGCGCGACCGTGCACGAGGACACTCCGAGGCACTGCCGGGCGCAGTGGAGTTCCTGAACGAGGTCGCACGGCGCGGTGTTGCCATCTTCTACGTCAGCAACCGCTGGAGCGAAGTCAACTACGAGCCGACCATCGAGAACCTCAAGGCACTCGGCTTCCCCTCCGTGGACGCGGAGCACGTCCTCCTCATGGAGGATCGGAAGATGAGCGACAAGCAGCCGCGCTTTTGATCGGATCACAGAGGACTACGATGTCGTCGTCATATGGGCGACAACGCGGGCGATCTCCCGCTCGGGACGAAGGGCATGAACCGCGCCGCACGCAATGCCGCCATCGACGCAGCGCAGGGAGGAGTTCGGCACACAGTACATCGTCTTCCCAGAACCCCGCCTACGGTTTCTGGGTCAGTGCCCTCGCCAGGACTACATGACCATGAGCCCCGAGGCGCGCGAGGGAGTTCTATGCAAAGACACTGACGGAGTAACAGAACACAATGAAAAGAGCCCATCTCTGCAAATGACCTGCCCCAAAAAGTTAGACATAGAGGATCTAACTTTTGGGGGGTATTGTAATGGCAAAAATACAGTACAGAATGTAAGCTGAAGGTTGTGCAGGAATATCTTGCAGGAAAAAGGCAGCTACGAGGGCTTATCAAAACAACATAAGATTGCATCAAGACACATCAAGACTTGGGTGAAAGTGTATGAAACATTCGGGTCCAAGGGATTAGAGCTCTCTCATGCACAGCAAACCTACACTTTTGAATTTAAGTGTTCTGCGGTAGAATGTTATCTGTCAATAGAGGCATCCTATCAGGAGGTAGCCATCGCGCTTGGTCTGAACAATCCGACCCTGCTCGCCCGCTGGACGAAGGAATATTGCCTTGGCGGTGTGGATGCCCTCCGTCCCAAGCCGAAAGGAAGAGCACCCACCATGTCAAGAAAGATGAAAGAGCGTCCCCAAGACCTTCCGCAAGACGAGACCGCGCAGCAGCTGAAGGCTCTGCAGGACGAGAATCTGAAACTGCGCATCGAGAATGCTTATTTAAAAAGAATTGAGGAGGTTGCGCCTGCAGAAGAAATGCAGAGCAAAAAAGCAAGGATCGTCTGCAGCCTCCGAGGAGAATTTCAGCTGAAAGACATCCTTGCGGTGATTCACTTTCCCAAAGCGACCTATATGTATTGGCAAAAGAAGTTCGCTCAGCCTGAAGTGCCAGATGAGCGGGAACAGATCATCCTTGCCATTCGTGAAGAGCACAAAGATTATGGCTATCGCCGCCTATGGGCTCAGATGCGCAATCTTGGGTACAAGATCAATCGTAAGACGGTGCAGCGGATTGTGCAGAAGCTTGGACTTCAAGTACATTCCTTTACGCACTAGAACGCGTAAGTACAACTCTTACAGGGGTTCTGTCGGAACAGTAGTGGACAATCTCCTGAACCGCAGATTCAAAACCTCTATCCCGCACCAAAAGAGCACAACGGATACAAGTGAGTTCAAATACTGGCTGCAGGGCGACGATGGGAAGCCCGTCGCACACAAACTGTATTTTTGATCCGTATATGGATCTCTTTAATGCGGAGATTGTCGAGTTTTCACATCGGACAGACACCGTCTGCAGTGGGCATTCAGGCAGCGCGAGGAGGCGATTCGTGTGACATCGGATTGTACTTATCGGCGCACCTTCCACTCCGATCAGGGGTGGGCATATCAGATGAAGTCATACACAAAGCGGCTGAAGGAGGAGAGAATCTTTCAGAGCATGTCACGCAAGAGGGAACTGTCTGGACAACAGTGTGATGGAGAACTTCTTTGGACTCTTAAAGCAAGAGATTTACTATGGGCGTGTCTACCATAGCTACGAGGAACTCAAGACGGCGATCGAAGAGTATATCGTTTACTATAACGAGCGTCGCATCAAAAAGTCTCTCGGCTGGCTCAGTCCAGTACAGTATCGTCGCAAACATCTCGCCGCATAGAAAAAGCGCAGGGAATTGCTTTCCCTACGCTTTTTAGGGTCTAACTTTTGGGGTCACTACAAAATGCAGGGGCGGGTGTTTTTGGGGAATATATTATAATGCAGGAATCGACGGATAATACGGCGAAATAAAGAAAAATACATTTGATGTAAAGATACATAAATTATACAGAGTATTCTGATAAGAAGGAATCAACGATACAATACTTATCAAGATTTATATGGATCGGCCTGTTGGCGGTGAGATTGCAAGAATAAGTTGTACGGTAAAAAGACTAGTAAATCAAAAGCCTTACGACACTCATTCAGGAAACATTCCTGTGCGGTGTAGTAACCAAATTTTTCATGGCAGGGTTTCTGAGCCATTATTGTATCACAATAGCAAGAGTATCGATCGCGTTATTCTTTTGAAGCAGAGCAATCTGACCTTTGAGAAATAGAGACTAAATTGTTTTTGTACACCTGAGGCATTTGCAAAAAAGCGTATGTGATGAATCGTATTCTGCCCTAGACGTCAAGCAGATTCTCTGGGATGTATTCGATTGGGTACGGTGAGTATATATCCTTTGGATAACATATGGACAATATCACGTTGACCGTCTATCTGTTCTAAAATCATTGGGGTAATTTGGATATATAGTGGGTTTTTCTAGGGAATGGTTGATAAAAATAGACTCTTGGATTGGTTCAGATTTTTGTCCTGTCAAGGAGAGCCCAACATAGCAAAGGCTATGTGGAGGATCTGTCGATAAAGATAGGGCGAAAAAGATGTACCAAGATGGCAGTGCTTCCCTAAGTATACGGGAAACGCTGATAAACCACGGATAATAATGCTTACGTTATCCACAGGCATAAATTCTACAGTTTCCCTATGCAAAAAGTGCAAAAATCATGCCCTATTTCTCCCTTTTCTTTCGAATCTCCCGTTTCATCAGGAGAAATTCAGGGAAAATGGGCACCTTATCCGTTGTCATGCAAAACTCTCTCTCCCTTTCCGCCCGCAGCCACATAACGAGATTCGCCAACGCAAAGAGCAGATAGTATTGCAAAAGGTTCTTCCTGAGTCCGCGATACTTTGTCTTGGCCGCATGAAACATCCTCTTTACAATCAGGAATGGATGCTCCACCTTGCTGCGAACCGAAGCTTTCGCATGCTCGATCTGTCGGTCCCAATTCGTTCCTTTGTATGCTTTTTGTCATGCGGTTCTGCGAGAGCCTTTGGGCAATGCAGTAGTCCACGTCTGAAAAGAGCGGGCGTTTCTCAGATTTCCGTGCGCTTTTCCACACCGAGATACACTGAATCCCCATAGATAAAATGATCACCTTCGCGGATCAGCGCATGGGCTTGGACAATGTCGTGCACGTTGGCGGCGGTCGCTGTGATCGTATGGACGTAGCCTGTTCCGGCATCCGCACCGGAATGGATCTTCATGCCAGTACCACTGATTCCCCTTCTTCGTGGAGTGCATCTCAGTGTCACGGGACTTTGTCGCATTCTTGGTCGAACGCGGTGCATGAATGATGGTTGCATCAACAATCATGCCGCCGTGCATGATGAGCCCAGACGCGTCTGGGCGTTGTTTCACATCATCGAAAATCTTGCGGGGGATGTCGTACTTTTCGAGCAGGTGATGAAAGTGCAGGAGTGTGAGTGGCATCAGGGGGCTGTTCTGTGGAAAAGTCAATCTTCAGAAAGCGCTTCATGGCATAGCTGTCGTAAATTGCATCCTCGATTCCCTCATCGGAAAGACCGAACCTGTTCTGCATAAGGTATATACGCAGCATGGTTTCTAGGGGATCAGTTTTCTGCCGCGCTCTTTCTGGACATAGTACGGCGCAATGAGTGCCATCCATTCGTTCAAGGAACGATGGCTTCCATAGCTTGCAGAAAAGGCTTCACGCCCTGTTGTTCTCTTGCGGTTTGCGTACTCCATGTCGGTAAAGGTTTGCTGCACCATGATGTTGCCTCTCTCTCGTCGTGTTGCTTCTTCCTCTCATTGTAATCTTTCGGAGACAAAACACGCAACAAAAAGATTTATCAGCGATTCCTACGGTAAAAGAATTGATGATGGACTATCTGCCGAAGCAGTGTTATAATTTAAAAGTAATAATAGACTTAGGTCGGCAGTGCCGGGCAGCTATTCCTGTGCTCTCGCTTTTTAGCACCCATAGTAGTTATCCTAATAGGTTTGATGCACGACTTCAGTAACAGAAGCTGGCATGTCGGACAAGGAGGAGTTGCCTATGAAAGCTAAAAACGAAAAATGCCGTACCATGAGTTACATCAGTACTAAATTCTGTATGGTCTATGGGCGCTAACTTTTTCAGCAGGAGCACTGCTGACCTAAAGCCTAATATTTTTTGAAAAATATGAATTTCAAGATATATACGTCAATAAGCTTTTACAGAGAGGAAAACAGATGGAGTTTAAGAAAAATATCGATCAAAATTTTTAGAAATTTTTGAAGATATTGAAATTGATATCACGAATAAGAATATATTTTTCGGGTTGAATGATATCAGGGAAAACAAATTTCTTGTACGCCATGCGTTATATATTTTGACAAAGATATAAGAAAGAATGGATTTTTAGACTCAGATTTCCATCGAAAAAACATAGATTCTCCCATTGAAATTGATTGTTGTTCTAGATATAAGTGATACAGATGATTCGGATACACAGAAACTGAGAGCTCAGCTGAAGGGGGCTATGCGTAGCAATCATACAGAAGGCTTTTATTAAACTGATTGCTGAGTATGATCTCCAGGATTTAGTTGCGATGCCCATCATGTCTTGGGGCGACAGTTTTAGACCATCTTTATGAAATCAAGCAGAGAGGATATCGATATGAGCTGGATTATGTTTTTCAATGTAATCTATATGAGACTCCTATGTAGAACTGCATAGCCTGTTTAGAAAAAAACATCAATTGGTTGATTAGAAGCGATGAGGAGGATGATAATGATATACTTCAGGACATCCAATCAGCATTGGATCAGCTCAATATGAATATATCGAATCTGTCCGGTGTCCAAAGGGTTTGAGAAGAAAATTACGCCGGAGTATCAAAAAATTTCGTGACGAAGGTATTTCGATTTCTATTAAGTCAGAAATTGCCGTAAAGGTTTATACTCAATATTGTTCCATATATCAAACAGGATGATGATGCAAATTTGTATCCAACGGCTGGAGAGGGGCGGAAAAATTACTGACATATTCAATTTTTGGCTTACTTTCAGACCAAAAACGAAGAGCGAAAAATCAATATATTTCTTGTCGAAGAGCCAGAAAACCATTTGCATAAATCTTTGCAAATTGCTCTGTCACTAAAATTTTATTTGCGAATGGACGATATCGATATCTGTTTGTGACCACCCACTCTCCGTTTGTCCTCTACGATATGAATGATGTGAGTCTTGTTCGAGATATTTCACAATTCGCTAATAGGCACCGCGAGCTATTTTTATAAAAGTTCCATCTGATTTTTGAGAAAAATCGTAAAATGCTAAACAGGAATTTAGCCGAAGCGATTTTTGCCAATAAAGTTCTGCTGGTTGAGGGGCACTCTGAGCTCTTACTCTTTGAAAGAGTGTTGTCAACCATTAATCTATTTTACGAGGTTGATGGTATCTATATCTTATCGGTAGAAGGGTTGGTTTCGAGAAACACCGTGAAGTACTCAATGCGCTAGGCATAAAATTGGTTATCAAAACGGATAATGATCTAAGATGTCCTCGTGGAAAGAAACAATATATAGCACATGGATTTCAGCGTTGTAATAAGATGATTTGGGAAAGAACTTCTTGCAATTCAATCATCTACGAATAATAGTGAGGAGAAAAGAGCACTATATGCTGAACAACAAGAAATACTTGATCGTATTCGAACAGAATATAGGGGTGTTTCTTTCCAAGGTTGATTTAGAGAACGACTTGGATGAGGGTCTTACGTGAGCAATTATGCAAATACTTGAATACAGATTCTCCAGTTAAATATTTTGCAAAAAAGCCAAACGCTTTCATATGGTTGAATTAATAAGGTAATAACGGACGATGATTGTAGAGTAGTCTACGATCATTATAATTTTGCATGTTTGCAGGAGATCCTAAAATGACACTATCATCCGTACAACAGCAAATCGTAGACACATCAGGAAATTTAATCGTTCGCGCGAGTGCAGGTACGGGCAAAACGCATACGATGGTTGCGAAAAATCGCTGCTGAAATTGAGCAGAATCATTCGCATAAAGCAATTGCTGCAATTACATTCACCATTAAAAGCCGCACTAGGGAGATTAAGGGCGCTTGACGGTTGATATATCAAATCATTTCATTGGCACAAATAATAGCTTTTGCGATTGAGGAGATTATCAAACCATTTTTGAAAGATGTATATGGGGCTGCATATGACGATGATATGAGTACCGACTATTCTGTTCGTGTCGATACATTTGAAGAAGGTCTTGCTAAAATAAAAACAGGAGAGGATATTATGTTCTTATAAGGTTAACAAAAAAATAATTTTATTTTTGACCTTGCATTTGATATTATGAGCAAATCATCTGCGTGTAAACTATATCTTCAAGCGAAATATTTCAAGATATACATTGATGAATATCAAGATTGTGATGAGGCGATGCATAAATTCTTTATGTACATTTGTAATGATCTTGACATAGATACGTTTATTGTTGGTGATGAAAAGCAATCCATCTATACATGGCGTGGAGCTTATCCGGAGGCGTTCCGGGGGATTTGGGAAAAAGCCCTAATTTTCAAAAGAAAATTTATGGGGGATAATTTTTCGCTCGAGCAAGCAGATTCAAAATTACTCGAATCTATTATTTGAAGAAACGCGTGAACTTTACAGACTAATGAAGCGACTCGATGATATTGTTTTTAATCGCCTCTCATCAGAAGAGCTGGGTAAATGAAGCACTCAAGCATATTAGCCTTGAAAAAGAACGGCGCTTTTTGCGCTATAAAAATAACGATGCCGAACATGGAGACATCTGAACTGAAGTCAAGCCAGACCACATTTTGTATTTATTCCCCAGCCACCCATTGCAGATATCACAACAGAGACTGCTTGGCTATACGCTGGAATTGCTAAGCATATCATCCTACAAGAGTATTCTGTGTATGATTTCGTGTCTGAAATTCCTCTGAAGGAATAGCTGAGAGTAAAAACATCACAGCTATCAAGAAACATCTTGAATTGATCGCAGAATCCACAGAAGAACAGGGGGTTTGTGAGGGCTGTAATTAATTTATGTGAATATCTTGGTTATAAATACCGTACCGAGCATTTGAGAAAAACTATTTATAACGATCGATGAAAAAGATATTATGCAGCATTTGATACAAATAAATATCAAAAATATCGCACTCACACTTCACTCATCAAAAGGTTTGGAGTTTGACCAAGTAATATTATTTGCAGGCGACTATAATCTTTCAAAAAGAAGACATATATAATCATTACGTCGCGGTAACTAGAGCAAAAGAAAAAGTAGTTATTATAAAGTTTGATGATCATCCTGGAAAGTAAATTTGAAAATAATCTATACTGAGATCGTTGCGTTGAGTGGTTTGAATATCGATGATTTAGTGGCACTTGGATAATCGCAGTGAATTTTTATATCGATGAGTGTTTGGCTGTTGTATATGATGCGTAGACTCTCGAAGTGGAGGAACGGTGTATGTTCTAAAAATGCAATATGTTATAATAAACGCCATAAGGGGGCGTATATGAGTACATCGACAAATATCGATATGACAGAAGAATACAAGGCAAAAGCCCTATCCTAAAAGTGGGCAGGCGGGAAGACGCAGCTGCTCGGCGAGTTGTGCGCGAAGGTACCGTCGCACTATGGAAAATACATTGAGCCGTTTTTTTGGCGGCGGGGCATTGTTTTTCGCGTTGGAGCCGGAGCACGCTGTTCTTGCGGACAGCAATCCGGAGCTCATCAATATGTACCGTGAAGTCGCATCGAACGCAGAGCGGGTCATCGTATATCTGGAGCAGTATGAGAATACTGGCGAGCGTTTCTATGAGGTGCGTGCACTTGATTGGGGAGCAGCTGCCTACAGCAGAGGCGGCTGCACGGATGATCTTCCTCAACAAGACTTGTTTTAACGGGCTTTATCGTGTCAATAAAAGGGGCAGTTCAATGTAGTGACCCCAAAAAGTTAGACCTGAAAGCGTAGGGAAAGCAAATCCTGCGCTTTTTTGTTATACAATTTGTTGTTTGCGACGATACTGAGCAGGACTGAGCCAACCGAGAGATTCCTTGATGCGGCACTCGTTGTAGTAGACAATGTACTCTTCGATCGCCGTCTTAAGTTCCTCGTAGCTATGGTAGACGCGCCCATAATAAATCTCTTGCTTTAAGAGTCCAAAGAAGTTCTCCATCACGCTGTTGTCCAGACAGTTCCCCTTGCGTGACATGCTCTGAAAGATTCTCTCCTCCTTCAGCCGCTTCGTGTACGACTTCATCTGGTATGCCCACCCCTGATCGGAGTGGAAGGTGCGCCGATAAGGACAATCCGATGTCACACGAATTGCTTCGTTCAATGCGCTCTGAATCCCCGCAGCAGACGGTGTCTGTCCGATGTGAAAACTGACAATCTCCGAATTAAAGAGATCCATATATGGATCGAGATACAGCTTATGGGCGACGGACTTCCCATTGTCGCCCTGCGGCCAGTATTTGAACTCACTTGTATCTGTTGTGATCTTCTGGTGCGGGATAGAGGTTTTGAATCTGCGGTTCAGGAGATTGTCTGCAACCTTGCCGACTGCCCCCTTGTAAGAGCGGTACTTGCGCGTTCTGTGCGTAAAGGAATCCACTTGAAGTCCAAGCTTCTGCACAATCCGCTGCACCGTCTTGCGATTGATCTTGTGCCCAAGATTTCGCAGCTGTGCCCATAATCGGCGATAGCCATAATCTTTGTGTTCTTTACGAATGGCAAGGATAAGTTGTTCCCGCACATCCGGCACTTCCGATTGAGCAAATTTCTTTTGCCAGTACATATAGGTCGATTTGGGAACCCCTGCGACGGCAAGGATGTCTTTCAGCTGAAATTCTCCTCGGAGGCTGTGGACGATCCTTGCCTTTTTGCTCTGCATCTTTTCCTGCAGACGCAGCCTCCTGAGCTCTTTTAAATAGGCGATCTCGATGCGCAGTCTCAGATTTTCGTCTTGCAGAGCCTTCAGCTGCTGCGCAGTCTCGTCTTGTGGGGAATCTTGCAGCCGCGCTTTTCGTTGTTTCGGCATGGTGGGTGCTCTTCCTTTCGGCTTGGGGCGGAGGGCATCCACGCCGCCGCTGCGATATTCCTTGGTCCAGCGGACGAGCAGAGTCGGATTGTTCAGACCAAGCGCGATGGCTATCTCCTGATAGGATGCCTCTGTTGACAGATAACATTCTACCGCAGAACACTTAAATTCAAAAGTGTAGGTTTGCTGTGCGCGGGAGCGTCTCAGACCATCTTCTCCAAATGCTTGATATGCTTTTACCCAATGTTCGATTTGAGATTTCGTAATCCCGTGCCGTTTGGATAAGGCTCTGTATCCTCCTTGTCCTGCAAGGTATTCCCTTACGATCTTCAGTTTGTATTCTGTACTGTATTTTGCCATTACAATACCCCCAAAAGTTAGTTTCTCTAAGTCTAACTTTTGGGGGTCAGGTCTCAATGTTCCTTTTGGGCGGTATAAAAATCCAAAAATCTGTGATCGTGCGGCGATTCTTGCGGCGTCGCGCGTTCTTTCGCGTGCAGAGATCATCTGCGGTGATTATCTGGATGTCTTGGAGACATCATGCGGCGGCGGGGGATCTGATCTTTCTGGATCCGCCGTATCTGCCGATCTCGGCGTATGCGGATTTCAAGCGCTATACGAAGGAGCAGTTCTATGAGGAGGATCATGTACGTCTCGCAGAGATGGTCGCACGTCTCTATGAGCGCGGGTGCTATGTGATCCTTACGAACTCGAATCATCCGCTCGTGCATGAGCTTTATGCTCCGTACCGGATTGATATCATTCAGACGAAGCGACATATTTCCTGCAATGGGAAGAGTCGTAAAGGGGAAAGATGTAATCGTAACGGCAACACCTGTGACTCATCCACGTATTATGCTCGGTGAGGGCCCCCTTTCGCCGCAGGTTTCACACTATCCGCCGACGCGCTTCATGGGGTCGAAGCAGAAGCTTCTCCATGAGGTTTGGGCGGTCGCGTCACAGTTTAGAGCAGAGACCATTACAGATCTCTTTTCTGGCTCGGGGATTGTCAGCTATATGTTCAAGGCGCAGGGCAAGACTGTCCTGAGCAATGATTATATGGCGATGTCAGCGACGTTCTCAAAAGGCGATGGTGGAAAATAATACGGTTACACTTTCGTCACGCACGGCGGAGGAGTTGCTTCTCGCACAGAAGGAATCAGATCACTTTGTTGCACGAACGTTTCAAGGAATTTACTATACCGATGCGGAGAATGAGCTGATTGATACGCTGCGGACGAACATTCGTGATCTGCGTAATCCATACGAGCGAGCGATTGCGATGACGGCGCTCATTCGCGCATGCATCAAGAAACGTCCACGCGGCATTTTTACATATACAGGGCATCGTTATGATGATGGCAGAAAAGATCTAAAAAAATCATTGGCAGAACAGTTCCTTGCGGCAGTGGAATTGGTGAATGCGGCGATCTTTGACAACGGTCGGGTGAACCGCTCGCGCTGGGGCGATGCGATGACGCTCCGAACACCGGCGGATCTCGTCTACATGGATCCGCCCTACTACTCGCCGCTCTCGGACAATGAGTATGTGCGCCGTTACCATTTCGTTGAGGGACTTGCGCGGGATTGGGAGGGCGTGGAGATTCAGGCGCATACGCTGACGAAAAAATTCAAGTCCTATCCAACGCCATTCTCCTCACGTCTCGGTGCGGCAGAGGCATTTGACCGCCTGTTTCGTAAGTTCGCTCAGAGCATTCTGGTTGTGTCTTACTCCTCAAAACAGCCTGCCGACGCAGGAGGAGATGCTTGCTCTGATGGCAAAATACAAGGAGCACGTTGAGGTAATACCTGTGGACTATCGCTACTCATTCGGCAATCAGGGGGCTGCGAAAACACATCGGAACTCTGTGCAGGAGTATCTCTTTGTCGGGTATTGAGGGGATGTGATGATGGTGCGGGAAATCGATATCTGGTTGGTCGGCAATACGGGATTGCGCAGCCCGAACCGTATTCAGGAGGGGTTTCGCATCTACGCGGAGTCTCCATTTGTGGGGAATTTTCGCGGGCGGGACAACGAAATCGGTTTCATGAATCTCCTCAATGAACGCGGCATCATTCACAATGAGGCTGGCAAGGATGCCTCCGGCAGCCATGCACGAAAGTGGCGGCTGATGTTCGCGAAGAACGGACTGATCTATCCGCAACTAAAAAAAGAGGATGGGGCGCAGGATTCTCTGGGCGCACTTGATGCGATTACACCATTTGGGCGTACGTTCCTCATAGCGGATACCTATCCGGCAATGCAGGAATGCTTCCTCCGTGCGATGAGCGTTGCACAGTTTCCATTGCCGACGGGCGCTTTTTGCACCACTGCGTTGGGTACTGATGCTCATGTTGGAGCTCGAGCGGCGTACGGGTTCGTCTGAGATCAGCCGCATCGAGTTTGCCCTCTGGGCACAGACGACAACACCGCAGGATGATCTCCCTGCCGTTGTGGATCGCATCCTTGACCTCAGGGAGCGCCGTCAACATGCTGCGTCGAAGAGGAAGTTTGATCGCGGCGAAATCGAACGGCGTGCGGAGTGCTACCACAAGAAAGCGGATAATTTCCTCGACTACGCAGATATGAATATGCGCTATCTCAGGATCACAGGCATCTTCCAACGCAGAGGCAGAGGGCTGATGATCCTGCCGACGAAGCATGTTCTGGTGGAGCAGCTTGCGCAGTCATCGGTGTCGGAGGATTCGCTCCTGCATTCATATAAAGTATTGTGTACCGGAGCTCCTCTGCCGACGGACGATGTTCCCGTTGCACGCAAATTGTTGGATGCGCTGCAAAAACTCCTAAAGGAGCGGCACATCGCATTTGAGCCTCCCGCGCCACCTCTCGAGACGGCGGTACAGATCAATGTTGCACGACAGAGACTTGAGCAGCTCTTGGCGCAAACGGATGAGATGCAGTATGCGCGGCGCCAATGCCACGAATGGCGTGAGATCTCGGACTATATGACACTCATTTTGCGCGGCGGCGGCAAGAAGACCTATGATGAGGACTACGAAATCGAGGTGCCGCGGGATGAGCTGCCTGTGTACCTCGAGTGGATTCTGTGGCGTGCAATTCTTGCCATCAATCACCTGACTACGATGCCGTACGAGGTGCGCGGGTTTAAGATGGATGCGGACTTTATGCCGGTCAGCACTGCAAGCGGCGGCAAGGGCGATCTCTACAGCGAGTTCGACGATTTTTGCGATCCTCACGGAGGTTACGATGTCCTCGTCATCGCGGCAGGAGGCGATGGAGGGGAGCCGGTGCGACGTCATGTTTCTGATGCGGTTCTCCGATGGGCACCCAAGCCGGTCTACGGGCTCTTTATCGCAGTGAAGATCGATACGAATACGGCTGAGACGTTTCGACATGGAATATGGTATACGAAGGAGGATGTACGGCAGAAGCTGCAGATCGTTCCATTGACACTGGCACAGTATCAGGCGTATTTCAATGCCATGTTTGAATCTGGCAAGATATCACCGTTTCATGTACGTGAACTGCTTTTTGTACTGTGGAAAAAAATCGTGCGGCAATGGATGCACCCGCATGGAAGAGACATATTGAGCACGTCGTTCGAATACGGACAGAGGTACTTCGCGCTTCCTACGTTTACGAGGCACCTCCGATGCAGGCAGCAGCAGATCCATTTTGCTCCCTATAGGAAAGAATGAGAGATGTCCCTTATAAATAATAACGGGGGCAGCTGAACGAAATTAGCTTTTCGTTCAGCTGCCCCGTTATCTTCTCGTTTATCTCCCCTGCACGTCTTTCACGTAGACGCAGCGGCAGAGGAGGGCAGCGACACCGGCAATCAGTGCGCCGATGTAGCCGATGTGGGCGAGGGTGGTCAGCCCCCGCAGCGAGCCCGCCGATGTACGTCCCGCCACCGATGCCGAGGTTGATGATCCCCGAGTAGATCGCCGTCGCCACCGTCGATGCATTGCGCGGAACGATGGTGAGCACCTCTGCCTGGAACATCGTATTGTAGAGCGTCGCGAGCACGCCGAGTACCATCGTGACCACGATCATCGTGCCGGCGGGAGATGGCTGCCGCCTGCCAGAGAAAGAGCATGGCGGCGACCCCGACTAGACACCAGCGCAGTAGAAACATCCGCAGCCTGACGTACATACGAGAGAATACGAAGCTCGCGATGATGCCACTCACCCCCAGTAGCATGAGTACCACCGTGATCAGATGGGGTGAGAATCCTGCGACCGTATGCAGGAACGGCTCAATGTAGCTATACATCGTGAAGTACGCCGTCGCAAAGAGCACCGTCATGACATAGATGCACGCCAGCACAGGCTGACGAATGAGTGACGGCAGCGAGCCGATGGAGAAGCCCTCTCCAGGCGAGCGCGTCGGCAGGAGAACGGCGAGATAGACGAACGCGATGATGGCGACCACGGCGAGCAGGAGGAACGTCATGCGCCACCCTGCGGCGAGCCCGATCACGCGCCCGAGCGGGAGCCCGACAATTGTCGCGATCGAGCTGCCCGTCACGATCATACCGAGTGCCGCCGGCTGATGCTCGCGCGTCACGAGACGCGTCGCGAGTGGCGCGGCGATCGACCAGAAAATCGAGTGCGCGCAGGCGACGACAATACGCGCCCCGAGCAGCATCTCATAGCTCGTCGCGACACCTGAGATCATCTGCCCGATACCGAAGAGCGCCACCATCAGGAGCAGCAGCTTCTTTAGCTCCATGCGGCAGGTCAGCAGCATCAGCGGCAGCGACAGCAGCGCCACCACCCAAGCGTAGATCGTGATCATCTGCCCCGTCGCCGCCTCCGTCATGGAGAACGACTCCGAGATATCGATGAGCAGCGCGATCGGCATGAACTCCGACGTGTTGAAGATAAACGCCGTAATCGTGATCCCAAACAGCATCATGTACTGGCGCGGCAGCATCGTCATAGTGCATCCCTCCCTATCTGTATTTTTCCTTGTGTGACAGTATCCACATTGTAGAAAAAATAAAAAATGCAAGGGGAAACGCCCTTTTTGCCGATTTCCCGCGATATATATAAAGCTGTAAAATTGTGATAATGGCGTGCGTATCTTACCTATGTTATAATGATGATATAATTTTAATGTAGGAAACACTGATAAATTTAGCCCAACAATCTTAACGCATCTTTTTCGACCGCTTATCGTTAGCAAATCCTCCACATGACCTCTGTTATGCGTCCGGTTTGCTGCCTCAATCGGATGAAAAAATCTACGCCAATCCGACGGCCTTCATTTTATCTGCGATTCCTTAATGGGATTGATCAGAAAAATCGTTGGAAGAGATGTCGGTGGCAGACTGACCTGGAATCAATCGAGGTGGATATGAGAGAAGAAAGGTGATTATGATTTAGCTGTAGGGGTTGTCTGGCCCAATCAACCATTGAGGCCACTATGTACCGAATGGTCGGCACAATCGTGTAAGAGAATGGCGGATACGCCGCTTCCTACGCGATCATATTTCGTTGAGATTGTAGTTTTTCAGTTACGAGGATGAATGATGGCTGTAAAAGTATCAGTATATGGATCGGATAAGGGAGTCCGATGAATATATAGGCGCTCTGAAATTGAAAAATAATCCAGGATGGGATGCCAGCCTCCGCAATGGGGGAGATAGTTCTTTTTGCTAGTGCTACGCTTTACGGGCAAACCGTCAAGGATATTGATCTTTTTTTGCTTGGCAATTTAATCAATTATTATGTGGATGGGGAGTTTGTTGTTGAAAAAGAAGAACAGAAAAGAGTACGCGAAAAAGTAGATGTACATAGTTTTTGTACTGCAAATTGAAATTAAACGGCATGACATATCTGGTATCGTATTACAAGGAACGGATTTTTATGTTAAATATGGGAAAAAGATTGCATTGTGTAACAAATCAGTCAAATAAGCAGAAAAATTTTCAGCAAGAAATTTTTTTGAAAGTGCGTTATCATTTTCTCCGTTTGTTACAAACCTCATCTGGTTTACACAGGCTACATCAAATGATATTAATAGACTGCTCGTCAACGGGAGAGGAAAGCTTCTGTCGAATGTTTTAGGGGCAGATTTTGACTTCAAGACGTTGATTCGATTATTGTTTCTTCAGAAGCCGCCATTCAGGACACGGTCTGGTTATGTTTTTGATTCGAACTATGAATCTCGCAATGTGGCGGATTTCCATAGGGCATTGATGCTGTTTTCAAGATCAAAGGAGCAGATGGGGGAGCTTACAAGGCGTCGAATAGAAAGGCTAACGACTCAGTCGCTCTCTGGTAGATTACTGATTGATTCTAAAGGGAAGCTGTCGATTTATAGAGGAAGAGCAGGTACCGGAAAAACGGTAAGACTTATACAAACAGCAATCAAGCTGGTGGATGAAGAACAAGTGCGAGTGCTTATCCTGACCTATAATAGAGCTTTGGTTTCAGACATAAGACGATTGTTTGCACTGGCGGAACTCCCAGATATGTTTGAGGAAAACTGCGTCACTATCAATACGATGCAGTCGTTTTTTTCTTTCAGCTTGCGAATAACTTGCTTTTATGATGGACGTATGCTCGGGGATGAGTTTTTAGAAAAGTATGATTCTATATTGAGGGAGATGAATGTGTTCCTGTCAGATGATGATGCTATTGGTCTAGCCAAGGAATCTATGGCAGCGGATCAGACGCTTGACTGGGATTATGTACTAATAGATGAAGCACAGGATTGGAAGGCGAGTGAAAAGAGATGTTATCCTGAAACTCTTTTGAAAAGGGGAAAACGATCATCGCCGATGGAGAAACCAATTTGTCAGAAGAGGGCAAATGTGTGATTGGGCTACAGTAAGGGATCGGAACAATATCAAGCTAAAGTATTGTCTGCGACAAAAAGAAAACATCGTGTCTTTTTAAATGAATATACGCAGCGTTGATATGCCTAGTGAGAAAAATCATATCAAATGGCAAGATGCCTGGTGGAAAAATCATTATCATTTCAGATAATATGCTCTTTGATGTGCACAAGAGGAAATGGATTCTTTGATTAGGTATGGTAACATTGCATACGACATGCTTTATTTTGTCCCTCATTCACTCGTAAAAAGGAGCAATGGTGAGTCGCAGTTTGCTTTAATTAGAGAATTTGAGCGACACAATGTATTCTTTTTGGGATGGAACAAACAGCAGCAATAGAGGAAACTATAGCACGGCAAGCGATGAGGTAAGAGTACTTCAGTATGATTCGGCACGAGGACTCGAGGATGGACCGTTGTATGCATGGATTTTGATGTTTTTCTTGAAGAAAAAGTTGGCAGAGTATATTGAGGGTGAGGTTCACTCGCTGTTATTAGAGAGCCCTGAGGAAAAGAAAAGAAAGTATATATATAATTGGGCGATGATACCTTTCACAAGAGCAATTGACACTCTCGTCATTACGATAAAGGATAAAGAATCATCGACAGGAAAAATTATTGAAAGAAATAGCTAACGAATGCAGAGACTATGTCTCCTGGATGTAATCAGACGGGATGATTGAATGAATGAGCAGCTTCTTATTGAAATGGCTCGACCGTATATCAAGGACGGTTCCATTACCTATGACGAGTTTGATTATATATATGAGATGCTTTCTCTGAAAGAAAAATATGCTGTAGTAGAGATTTTATACCATAATGGCATAGATCTTGTAGATGCAGATGAGCAGGCAGGCGGGGAAAAAGTTTGTTCTTGATGTGGATGATGATGTATATGATGGATCTGAGGCGGAGACTGCTGATGGTAACCTGAAAGTCCTTTATGACGACGGGCTTTTTAGAGATAAGGGGTTTTAAGGTTCAAAAAGACAGAACCCGTTGTTGTCAATGAGGTTGTAAAAGCAATCAAATGAAATCTTATGCGTGATGATCCGACAGGGGAATTTGCAAGCGGAGCAAGATTTGTGTGTGAAAAACAAGAAGCTTGTAGATAAGTATGCTTTTGGCGTATGAAAAACGATATCGACATAGGCTTGATTTTGATGATCTTGAACAGGCAGGTTTTATAGGACTTATTACGGCGGCAAAAATTCGACATCAGCATGGGGTATTCTTTTTAGTACGTATGCAGTATGGTGGATAAAACAGACAATTACAAGGGAAATCATGGATCATGGATTTGTGATTAGAATACCTGTTCATATGATGGAACGGATAAAGCAAGGTCGCAGCGATAGAGAACAGATTTAGTGAACTAGATCGAGATGAACGCATCGTAAAAAGTAATGGATGAAACTGGGTATAAAGAGGAACAGGTAAGAGAATGCATGATGTTGAAGGAATATGTGCTACTTATTCTTCCTTAAACGTAACGGTAGGGGAAGATGAAAATGTTGAACTTGGAGAATTTCTTTCAGAGGAGGATGCCATTACAATTGAGGAGATGATTGAGAATAGGGAGTTACGGAGAATACTGGATAATGTCCTGGATACTCTTACAGAAAGGGAGAAAAAGTTATTAGACTTAGATTCGGTCTTGAGGGATAACAGACAGTGGACATTAGAAGAAGTGGGAAGGCTGTTTAATGTTACGAGGGAGCGTATTCGACAGATAGAATCAAAAGCGTTAAGGAAGTTACGCCATCCATCGAGATTGCATAATATAAAAAGTTTCCTAGAGTAAAGGAGATTAGAGATGAGCGGGTCAATAATTATTAACCAAATAAAAGATAAGATGAGTACATTGAATATTGACGATAAATCTGTTGTCGTTCTGAAGGGATTCCTGTTTCTGCTGTTGATCCAGAGGTAGACAAAAATTGTTTTTATCTGATGTAGTGAGTGATAAGATGGGCTACTTTATGTCTATCTACGGCAAAAGAAAGTTCTTGTCATACGAGGAATTTCTCTTAATATCAGATTTTGCTATCGCACAATATAAAGAGTTATTATCTTGGAGAATAATCTTTATATGGATTTGTATCCGGTAGAGAACTGCTTTACAAAATGATGTAAAAACAGTTTACTTGCGCACTTTGGAGAATCCAAAAGTCGATGAAGATGATGAAACTTATATTGGAGATATTGATGAATATATTGCAATATTTGACGGAATCAAAAGAATATAATGGCTATCTTCTCGGGGCCTACAATGAACCTTCGTCTTTGAAGAGTAATAAAGTAGTTCATAAAAAATGTTTTTTTGATCAAAAGAAATTTGATATAACATCAGCGCCGGATAATGCATCGTTGGAAATGGACTTGATAGAGGAGAGTGATTATATTGATTTGGTGAAAAGAGTGTTTTTCGGAGCCTGATGAGCTGTATATCAGAATATCTAACTATACGGGAAATATGAATCGGCTTAAGGATCATATTGCCCTTTTTAGCATATTACTGGAAGGATTATACCGAGATATTCTATATTCAATCGCAAACTGTAACAGATGAATTTGACCATCGAGATGAGTATGGAGATATTTTTAAGGAAGTATTGGGGCTATGATTCATATCGAACTTTGCCCGTATATGATATGGTTAAAATTGAACAAGGAGAAAAAGTCTGTTATCAATGTATCTCAGGAGTGCATTATATCTAATCTTGTAGAACAGGTTGAAAACTGTGATGAAGATAAAGGATTTTTAAGAGATGTATTTGTTACCGCACCTACCGGGGCTGGGAAGTCAGTAATGTTTCAGGTTCCGCAATATATCTTGCAGAAAAATTTAATTTGTTGACTATAGTAATATCCCCACTGATCGGTCTTATGAACGACCAAGTTAAGAACCTTGAACTGAGAAGTTATAGGCATGCAAAGACCATAAATTCTGATATTTCGCCGATTATTAAGCAGGATATCATTGATAAGGTGGCAGACAGCCAGTATCATATTATACATCTCTCGGAAACACTCCTCAGTAGAAGTGATGTGGAGCAGCTTATTGGAGATCGCACAATAGGGATGATTGTTATTGATGAGGCGCATATTGTCACCACATGGGGCAAGCAGTTCAGACCAGATTATTGGTATCTAGGCGATCATATTAAAAGTTACGAAAGAAGCAGATTGAGAACAAACAACGATCGTTTGTTGTTGCTACATTTACAGCTACAGCAATTTATCGCGGTCCTGAGGATATGTACACAGAGACGATAAATAGTCTCCATATGCTGAATCCAATCACTTATCTTGGCTATGTTAAACGAGGGGATATTGATATTGTCATAGATCAGAAAAAGAAAGCTAAGGGAGAGCGTGCAGAGTATGAGTTAGATAAGTTTGAGCAGATCGAGTCTGTCTTAAAACGGGCGATACTCACAAATAAGAAAAACGCTTATCTATTTCCCGACGGTAGCACTCATTGATAGATGTTATGAGTTTTTACGAAACAAGCATGAGGTCGAGCACATTGCCGTATATCATGGTTCTATGACGAAAGATAAAAAGCAGGAGAACTACGAGAATTTTTACGAAAGAAAAAGCTGGTAATGCTCAGCAACTCAAAGCATTCGGTATGGGAATAGATATTAATGACATAGAATTAGTTGTTCATTTTGCACCGACGGGTAATGTATGCGACTACGTCCAGGAAATTGGACGTGGAGCGAGACAGGGAGGATTTAAGAGGGGAAGCTTATTACAATTACAACCGGAGAGACTTCAAATACATAAACATGCTGCACGGCTTGTCTGCTATCCAGGATTATCAGTTGGTTAAGGTTGTAGAAAAGATAAATGAGCTTTATCAGAAGCATAGACAGAGTAATCGTCAGATATGACAAAAAGAGGAATACGATGCTTCTGGATGCCGAGAGTTTTTCATATATTTTCAGGTCTCCCATCAGTGATGAAGATGAAAAATATTAATAAGGTAAAGACTGCTCTTTTGCTTATACAGAAAGACTTCGAGTCGAAAAATCGGATTTTTCTCCCGTGACGATAAGACCGATTCCTATGTTCTCGGTAGGCTTTTTGAGATTGATCCTAAAATACAGGATAAAATACAAAAAGTATCGTAATGATGTGCTAGAGGAGATCGAGCCGAAAAAGACATATATGTCGGGTTAGACTAGGTTCTATATGGGATAAGGGGTACAAAACATTATCCTTTCCCAAGTTTAAGTTTTTGTTGTACTCAAAAAAGGGCGAGGAGTTGGATTTTGTAAATGATTACCCTATGACGCCTGCGTTATGTGTTGATGTGATATTCGACAATGACTATGTAAAGTACATTTAAGAATGTATGGGGGCGATTCAGAAGTTCATATTTAAGAAGGTACAATCCAATGAGTTTACATCGATGAAAAAGATTGCTGATGAAATAAAAAAGAAGTGCCATTTTAGTGAGTACAAGGCAAGGACGATAAGCGAAACTCTTATAGCCTCTATGGACTCTTACCGTAAAAATTTTGCAAAGACGCAGACACCGATTGCGAGGGGAAGAACAACCTCTGATGGTAGTTCCTATCAGTTCAATGTTGCTGTAAATTCATATTTCTCGTGGGTAGAAAAAGGGTTTGATAACATTGACCGGGGAAACGACGGCTGGAAAGTTATATCTCATCAACGATACAAAAATCGGACGAAAAGAATACGGTGTAATATGGCATACTTGAAGCCTTGGATTGTTTGACTTTTTGAAATGCTTGTCGGAGCTAACAGTCAGCTATATTTATGTAAATCAGGTGCAGGCATTGATTAACATCATAAATGCACCCCATAGCTATCACAACAGACTGCTTGATATGGTAGCAGAAAGACACCTGATCTCGGTGAAGATGCTGACCCTATATTTATGAGGGCGGATTCTCAAATGATGAGATGTGGAATATTATTGAGGACTATTTCCTTGGGAAGATTCCGGAAAAAGGTTGAAAGGAGTGTAAAACAGAGAAACCAGATGTGGTTTTTGATTAACGCTAAGTGAAGCATGCTTCTCCTTCGTATGTTAGCGATATCCTAAACATACAGACACTGCGTGGCTGATCTTTCATCTATTCCCCGAGGGGATGATGCCGCACACCATCGTGGCTGAACTGACAGGATGGGATCAAAGGCATATCTATTTCGTCGCGGAGACGAGAGGACGCTCTCGTCATCCCAGCTCCGCCCATCGAGGAGGCAGAAAGATCGCTTTGCGCAAAGAAGCTGTTCGCGTCGCTGCACAGTGACTGCGTGATCTGCGAGCATGTGAATGATTTCCAGACGCTGCTCAACCGCGTGATGCGGTGAGGGGTGTGAGGCCATACGGATGCTGGGGGCAATCATTGGCGATATTGTCGGCTCGCGGTTTGAGTTCGACAATCATCGCAGCAAGGATTTTTGAGTTTTTGCGGAGGGCTGTTTTGCGACGGATGACAGCATTATGACGCTGTCTGTGGCGAAGGCGATCATGGAGACGCACGCAGGGGAGGCAGCGGACGCGTCGGCGGCAGATGCCGCAGGGGCTCTCGGATGAAGGAGATGCGGAGGAGGCGTTTTTCATGCGCGCCTGCGCGCGAATGCGGTGGTACTGGATGCGGAGCATCGGGCAGCACTACCATGACTGCGGCTATGCGGCGGGCGGTTCTACTGGTGGATGTTCATCACCGATAACCCCGCGCCCCTACGACAGCTTCGGCAACGGTGCGGCGATGCGTGTCAGTCCCGCGGGATTTGCCGCGTGCGGCATGGAGGAGGCTATCGCCCTCGCCAAGGCGGTGACGGAGGTCACGCACAACCACCCGAGGGGATCATAGCGCGGAGGCGACGGCTGTCGCTGTCTATATGGCGCGGACGGGATGCACGCAGCAGGAGATCGCCGCCCATATCGTGGAGCACTCACTACGCGCCTCGACTTTACCATTGACGGGATTCGAGGACTACATTTTTAATGAGACCTGCCAGCATACTGTGCCCGCAGGCGATGGAGTGTTTCCTCGAGTCATGCTCCTTTGAGGATGCCATCCGCACGGCGATCTCGCCTGGCGGGGACAGTGACATCATTGCCGCGATCACGGGCGCGATCGCTGAGGCGTACTACGGCATCCTCGCCGCGATCCGGCGCGCAGGCGCTCTCCTATCCTTGACGACCGTCCGTCCCATCTATGATGAATGGGAGGCGCGCTATGGGATGGGGCAGAGAGCGCACCGAGAGCTGAGCGAATAGAAAAGCTCCCGCGCGTCAGCAGGCGGCGGGAGCATCGGCAATATGGAGGGCATACAATGAAGAAGGCAATCGTCGTTGTGGATATGCAGAACGACTTCGTGGACGGCGCACTCGGCACGGCGGAGGCGCAGGCAATGCTGCCGCGCATGGTGGAGAAGCTGACGGCGGCGCGTGCGGCGGGGACGGCACCTCGTCTTTACCATGGATACGCACGGTGCGGACTATCTCACGACGCAGGAGGGAGAGCATCTGCCCGTCCCGCACTGCATTCGCGGCACGGCGGGCTGGGCGATCGTGGAGGCGCTCCGCCCCTTTGCCGATGCGGCGGCCGCCGTGATCGAAAAGCCCACGTTCGGCGCGACGGCACTCCCCGCCGCCCTCGCGGACTACGATGCGATCGAGTTTCGTCGGGCTCTGCACGGATATCTGCGTCGATCTCGAACGCCCTCCTCGTGAAGGCGTTCACCGAAAAAGCGCATCAGTGTCGACGCCGCCTCACTGTGCGGGCGTCACGCCAGAGAGTCACACGACCGCGCTCAACGCGATGCGGGCGTGCCAGATCGAGGTGCGCGGGTAGGATGAGGCGCGTGAGGGCATAGACTGGCGAAATCGACACATCCATCAAGGCGTTTCTTCACTATGTAGATGGTGCTATTTTCACATCAGATCAATTTGTTCAAGAGATTCATAAAGAAGTACAAAAAGTGAAAATGATTGAAGCGGAGGCGGTGAGTTATATGACTTTCGAGATGAAGATCAAAGAAGAAAGGCAAGAAGAGCGAAAGGAAGCTCGTCTGAAGCCCTACAAAATTGATCACAAAACTCAGAATATCAGCGGAACAAGCGATGGACCTGTTTGACATTCCGCAGTCAGACCGCCATCTCTATAAGAGCCTCCTGTAATCAAGAAATGAGGAGGCGAGTTATATGAGCTACGCGATCAGTCTTGCAGAGGAGAGAAAAAGAAGGAGATGTCGGGGATGCCGACCGATGAGGTTCTTTTCGATGATTGGTGTCCCTGCCGATGAATGGGCGCAGTATCGGCAGGAACCGAAGAGATAAGATAAAGGAAAAACGTATATTACGCAGAAAAAGCACCATCTTTCGGATGGTGCTGTATTTCTGGAGCGGGCGATGGAGTCGAACTCCACCTCTAAAAGCTTGGGAAGCTTTCATTCTACCGATGAACTACGCCCGCAGTGATTGCTATGATAGCAGATTCGTCGGCGTTTTGTCAAACACGCTCACCCTCGGGCAGGAGCATAGCGAGGTCGGGCATGAGCTTCGTGATGTCGCGGATGAAGACGCGCAGGACGCCTCGTCATGACCTCAGGGGTCAAACGCCGCAGGGTTATGCGGGACGACGACGTCGGCGAGGATGGCGGTATCGGAGGTGAGGTAGAATCCTGATGAGGCGGCTGTCCTGGTTCTGCCGCATGAGCCAGCCCGTGAGCAGCATGGCGTTCGTGTCGTCGACGGCGTTCTGCGCGAGACGGACGCGGATGGTCGCATAGGCGGTGCTGTCGATGACGACGGCGATAAGCAGCCGCCGTCCGTCTGCCCTCGATCTCGCCTCAAAGACGGTGGTGTCGCGGTCGTCGCCCACCTCACGGATGGCAAAACCGGTGATATTTTTCCTTTTAATATACTCCTCGAATGTCTTGTCGCCTCGATCACGACCAACCACTCCTCGTGCTTATTCCTCTTCGTGTAAACTGATCTGCGTCCGCATGATAGTCGAGCCGATATCGCACGTGCAGGTCTGCCCGTGTCGGTATAGAGCCCTGCGGCCGAATGCGAGCGCGATGTACGGATGATCTGCAGCTGTGCTGCACGGATCCGATGTAGACCTGAAAATCGTCAGGCACCGGATTGTAGTAGTCGCTGCTGTCGACGTAGATGCGCCAGACACCGTCCACCGGCGATTTTCCGACGATGACCGCACGTCCTGAGGCGGGCGGAGCGCCCGGCGGACGCCAGCCGGCACGTGTGTTGATGTTGCAGTAAAAGGAACAGATGCCCGTCGCTCATAAAACGCCCGGAAGAGCCGAGCCCCAGACGTGATGCCGGTGCACTCAAAGTGAAAGACGTTCTGCTTGCCCTCCCACAGGGTGAAATGGATCTGCGTGCCCATCTGTGCGAGCGTTGCCTTGATCTCTGCAATCGCCGATCTGATAGTAGGAACGGCGCACATCTTTGCCCTGCTCCCGTGCGCACGGGCTTTATGCGATGAGCTGGGCGCCGGAGACGGGCGGCCGCACCGCAGACACGGATGTGCTGACGCCGAGGATCGCCACGAGGACGAGCAGAAATAGGAGGGGAATGCTTGTTCTCATCGCTGTTCTCACAGTTTTAACTTTTTATTATGCATAGCGCGCGAAAGGGGAGGAGAAGAAAACGCCGCGTGCCAGGCGCGTTTTTCGGTAGATGGTGGTAGGCGGGTCAGCGTAGGTAAGTTATTCGCGCCAATCGGTGGACTTTACCCACCGGTAATCCTATGAGATTTTCCTTAGAATTTGTAGCCGTTTTAAACCAGATGGTGGTGCGTCCCGGCTCAGTGATGCGACCTCCGGCAGAGATGCCGAGCGCGGAGGCGGGCGCCAGATAGTTGACGAACTCGGCGTAGGTCTTGTTGGAGGAGGTTGCCAACGCCAAGAGAGAGAACGTCAGGTTCTCGTCGGGACGGTAGGCGAGGCTGAGCGAGAGGATGTGCAACCCGCCCGTGGGGCCGTAGTCCGTGCCCGTGACGCTGCCGCAGCCCCTTATGATAGCGGTTCCTGCCTGCCGGACGAGGCGCGCCAGACGGCGTTTGGCCCATTTTCCTGCGTGGCTGTATTTCTGCTGTGAGATTCGCCTCGAGCGCGATCTGAGTGGAGAGGTGCATTGTCGCCCGTGCGGTCATCGCCGCCGCGCGTGTAGGCGAGCCGACGCTGTTCGAGCGCTCGCGTACGGTGCGCGTAAACTCCGCCTCGAGTCCGTAGAGGCGCGCGTCCACATTGCCGCATCCACCGGACGGGCTTGCGCAGCGACAAAGTCGTCAAACGTGCGTGCATAGTAGAGGGAGAGAGGCCTGCATTTGTCTCCCGCATAGACCCAAATCCAAGGTCGAGCAGTGTGTGTCCTTTGCGGGCATAAGTTGCACGTGACGTGGAGCGCATGCATACGCCATGTATGGTGGGATCTCAATAGCGGCGGGCCGGCCTGCGTGCCCGAGGCCAAATCAACGTAGAATGTCAGCGCGATTTTGACGTACGCCCTAGCGGACATCCGCTGACGGCATTGTCTGGTTGTGTGTGCCGTGAAATGTCGAGTAGCGGTGGTAGTGGTTCAGGATACGATCCCAGCGCAGACCGCTGAGGAGGCGGCCGCGCTCCGCAAGGCTGGCGGTTGTACTCCATGAACAGGGCCGGAGATCTCGATGGTCATGTCGGTGAGCTTTCTCGTCCGCGCGCACCCCTTCATCGCGTAAACGTGTGCTCCTCGTGACCGACGTCGACCTACCAACCGCACCCGGTATCGCGCGCGGAGAGAACGCCGCGTCGAGGACGCTCAGTGATGATGTGTACTCGCGTGCGTTTTACCTCCATTCCACGCGAGCCGCCGGGGCGGAAGGGTGGTTGTCCAAGATGTGGCCGATGGCGCCGTAGCTGAAATTCAGTGTGAGTCACGACGGCGAGAGATGCGCCCGCTCGGAACTTCACGGCGCAACTGTCGCGGTCGAACTGGCTGCCGTCCATCGCGCCGTGCGTATTTTGCCCAGCCGCGACTGCGGTCGGTGGAGACCCCGAATAGGGTGTCAGTTCGTGACACCGACGATGCTCAGGAGATCATGCGTGGCGGCCGTAACCCGAGTGGATGCGGCGCCTCGCCGTCGGCGTAGTCACGTGAATAGTTTCCGCGTCTGACAGCGGGCGGCCTAGCAGCATATCGCCCGCCGTGATGTCAGATGAGACTCATCAAAGCGATGATCTCGATGCGCCGAGGATGGAGCGCGCGCACGCCGGCACGCTCGAAGCGCTTCGTTCTGCTCAAAGACGACATTGCCCGCGACGCTCGCGTAACCGTAGCGGACGTCTGCGCCCTTTGTTCACGATGATGCGGCTGAACGTCCGTAGAAGGCGTATGTCGATGTGGGATCCAGTGGCTCGGACAGCCGCCAGACATCATGCCGCCGTTCATATTCATCACAATGCGTGAGCCGCCCATACCGCGCAGCATCGGTTCTCCGCCGACCTCGCCCTGCGGACGACGGAGAATCCGATGGCTTTGAGACAGCCTGCGCTGTCGGATGCAGGGACCGGCTGGCGCGCTGCGGTTCGTGGAGAGGGTGAGCGACGCCTCGTCCGGTAGCCCGCTGACGACGGTCTCTCCGAGAGTGGCTTCATACGCACTGCTCTCCGTGGATGTGGAGGATGCGTTGTGCGTGTCCTGCAGGCTGCTGCTAGTACACATAAAGTAAAAGTATCGTTGTACCGAGCGCCATGTTGAGCATGGCAAGGCGGTGCATCGATCGGCCTATTCCATGTACCTCCTAGGATAAGAAAACGAAAAATCGCTATCAAAAACATAGAAATAATAACATGGTTTCTGACAACGAATCAAATAGGGAGGCTTAATAATAGTCCAATATACATGAATATAGAGCGGGAGGGTTCAACACAGCAATAATCGATATATCATGAAAAACGCCCCATGTCCTTTCACATGGAGCGTTTTTCTCGTTCTCCCATAAGAGAATGTCATCCTCAGTGATGGAAGAGGCGGATGTGGGTCATCGCCATGGCGATGCCGTATTTGTCGCAGGTCGCGATGACGTTGTCGTCGCGGATCGAGCCGCTGCCTGCGCGATGGTGAGACGCCGCCTGATGGGCACGCTCCACGTTGTCGCCGAACGGGAAGAACGCATCCGAGCCGAGCGCGACGCCCGTGACCGTGCGGAGGTAGGCGCGTCTCCTCGCGTAAAGGGGCGCGGGCTTTTTCCGTAAAGAGCTCGCCGCCAGTCCGCCGCGAGCAGGGCGTAGTCGTCCTCGTCGCCCGCGACGTAGACGTCGATGGCGTTGTCGCGGTCGGGACGCGCGCACATCGTCACGGAACGGGAGCGCGAGCACCTGCGGGCCGCGCAGCCGAGATATCCGCCTTTGTTTCCGCGAGGCGGTGGCAGTGGACGCGCGACTGCTGTCCCGCGCCGACGCCGATCGCCCTGTCCGTCCATCGTGAGCAGACGGAGTTCGACTGCGTGTATTTCAGCGTGATGAGCGAGCAGGAGGTCGCGGCGGCCGCATCGGATGTCCTTGTTCGCCGTCGGGCGATCCGTGAGGCAGTCCTGCGTGACTCTTCACGTCGTTGCGCTGTTGCTCGAACGTGACGCCGTACACGTCCTTGCGCTCGATGGCGGGCGGCGGTAGCTCTCATCCATTTGGAGAACCAGATAGCCGCCCTGCGTTTGGACTTTTAGGATCTCCAGCGCCTTTCCGTGTAGCCCGGCGCGATGATGCCGTCGGAGACCCGCGCAGGAACTCTGCGAGACTCGTCGCAGACATCGGAGACGGCGGCAAAGTCGCCGTAGGAGCTCATGCGGTCTGCGCCGCGCGCCCGCACATAGGCGCAGGCAACGGTGAGAGTTCGCGCCCCGCCGCATGCGTCGCGCGCGCCAACGTCTCGCTGAGCGGCAGACCGAGCGCCGCACCCGCCGGGCTGACGTGCTTGAAGCCGACGCCGCTGCGGGGAGCCCTCGACATCTCCTTCAACTCGCGCACGAGCTGCCAGCTGTCTCAGCGCGTTGAGCAGATTGATGTAGCCCGGCCGCCCTGTTCAGCACGGTAAGGCAGGGTCCGCCGTCGGCAAAGACACGTGCGGGCACCTGGCTCGGATTGGCAGCCGTATTTGGAGGGTGAGTTCGTCTCGCGTGAGCGCCTTTTTGCTGATGTATTCTTTTATTATAGCGAGAGGGCATTTTTCAACCGAAGAACAGCGGTGACAGGAAAGCGCGGTGCGGCGATCGTTTGCCTGCGAATTTTCTTTTGACAGTGCTGCAAAAAGCAACGTAATACATGGTAGGGTGAAAGAAGTTGTAAAACACTATACCCTGCCATCTCGCGAGGGAGATACCATGGAAAACGAAAACAAACAGCGGTTCATTCAGTTCCCCGAGACGTATGACCGGAGACGCTCGAACAAGATGTACCGTGCGGCAGGAGTGCCTGACCGCAAGTCGTATCTGCTCCGCAACTATTTCGCGCGATGGCGAATCTCTATGGCACGATTTCGCTGGCGGAGGCATGGGACGCTGATTCATGCGTATCATCCGCGCGGTGCGATTACGGAGGAGCAGTTCCGGACGTTTGCCGAGCTGGCGCGCCATGAGGATGAGGGCTGCGACATCATGGGCTGACGAGTGCTCGCGGATGAACCGCCGCAAACGCCGCAGGAGCGCAGCATCACCAGCGGTATCCTGTTCGATACGGACGAGGGGTATGCTGATATGCTCAACCGGCAGTGGAAAGCTGCCTGCGTGCCTGCGACGCAGGAAGAGATGCTGTACTATGCGGATTGGCGGTACGTCGAGGCGACGCTGCAGACTCGCGGCCTTTCTGATGAAACGGATGAAGAACTGGTACCCAGGCGAGCGGAGCGCGCACTCTGGGAGGTCTTTTTCGACGTGCGCGTCGATGGCGATGATGCTCATCTCCTCCTGGGCGGCGGAGGAGTGGGGGCTCGTCATGAAGCGTGACAGCGAGGTCGAGGAATTTGTCGCGCTGGCGTGACTACACCAACCACGCGCGTCTGTTTTCCAATCGCGGCTAGTGCCGGCCGAGCTTTCCGCCACCTTGATGCCGCAGACTTCACGCAGCGGCAGACGGCGAGCATCGGCCCCGCGGATGCGCGAGGCACTCGCAAGCGGGACGATGATCGGTGGAGGAGCTGCGTGAGCAGTTCCCGCACGCAGGAAATTTCGCATGAGAGCGTGCGCACGGCATTTTTGGAGGAGCTGGAGCGCGTTGCGGCAGAGCTCGGCCTGCAGGGCAGGAGAAGGTCGGTCAGCAACGATCCCCGCCCCTGTGGGAGTGGAGAAAAATATAAGAAGCGCTGTGGACGATGAGCCTGAAAACCTCTTTTCACAGCGCGACAGGAGGAACACATGGATCGAAAGGCAACAATGACTCGAGCCAAAGTTATCAGTGATTCGCATAACTTTGACAGATGTATTTGGAGCTGACATGGATGAAAGGCGCAAATGACAATGATAAGAGGAAAGCATCAGTGCGTGGAAGCGTCTTTTGACGCATTTTGTGCTATAGCAGAGCACCCTGCATAGATGAGGAGGCACCGTCAACGATGTGACAGCAGAAATCGTACGTACGGTGGAAGCCTCTCTGGCACCGGAGTTGGGCCCAACACGGATCAAGGCCGTTTTGATCGACGCGAAATGCAACGTGATTGCAACAAGGGAGCCATGCGGAGAACTCATTTCTGATGGATGTATTGGTCTTTATCACTCGTGGATGAGATCTGGCGTGGCCTGCGCAGCGCATATGCAGATCTTCGACAGTGCGTGGAAAAGCGGTGCGGATATCCACTGCAGCGTTGCTGCGATGGGAATTAGCGTGAATGATGCACGGGTATTCTCGCCTTCGACACGCTGGCGATCGGTTGTTCCCTCGACGTGGCGGAATCAATACGACTGGAGAGGCCGCAGAGGAGCTTACCCGCGTGCTTGCGCTTAACATTCCCGAACGATGGAGTGTGGCGCAACTTGTCAGGCGCTGCTGTTCGGCGCGGAGACGCATGTGGCGCATGTCGACGGCGGGCGACGACGCTCTCCGGCTATATCCATTGGAAGCTGTCCGGCAAAAGGTGCTGCATTTGACGATGCATCCGGATGTCTCCTCACGACCCTGCGACAGTGAACGGCCGATATGGAGATGCTGATAGTCCGGGCTTTCGGGCAGCGAGAGGCACTTCCCATCTAGCTGACATTTCGCCGCCGCGTGTGTGTGCACGGCAGGACAGCGCAGCGGCAAACTTCACGCCAGAGGCGGCGCTTCTGGATGAGAGCGGCAATCTTACAGGCGGGACGTCCCATGCGCGGAAGGCGAGATGCAGTGAACGGGATGATCGCCGCACGAACAGCATTCGGGAGCGGACGGCACATATCTCCTGCTTGGTGCCATCCATTTTCCTCGATGAATGCTGGAGCGACCGTTCCGTGCAAAGGTCTATCGGGACGTCGATATTAAGCCATGACGCCACACGGAAAACCGACGGCGATGGTGCATAGCAATAATTGCGCCTCGGATATCAACGCATGGTTCGGGATCAGAGACTGTTACGGTACTGCATTCTGTTCCTGCGGATACGTTGAAATCAAAAGTTATTTCAGCAGGTGGTGGAAAGTAGGCGGACCCCAGTGGCGGCGGGCCTCAACTATAGCTTCCTCTCGAAAAATCTCACGCGGACGGGAGAAGGAGATCGAAGAGAGCCGTCCGCACGCCGCAAAGCGCATTCACGCTGGCAAATTTTGTACCGACACAGCCTCTATGCGGCAGCTGCTCCGCTGCGTGATAGGATTTGATATCTTTGACGCAGGAGTGAAGGCATCCGGAATGGAACGCACGATTGCCCACGGAGGCTTGTCTCGCACGCCGCACACAGCAGCAGTGTACTTGCCAATATGCTTGATGTGTCGGTGACGCGGATGAAGACGGCGGCAGAGGCGGTGCGTGGGGATGGCAGTGCTGGCAGTCTATGCGCTTCGTGGGAGAGGAGAGGATCCCCGCTGATTTTCTGATCGGGAGGCATCGCAACAGCAGAGGGAGAGACGCTTCGCCCCCGACGCGGTAGGCGTGCGCGGCGCGCAGGAGTCACACGCGATCGTGCGGCGCTCTCCAGTCGAGAATAATCTGGCTGGGGATGCACCTAACGTACAACGGATGAGCATGATGGCTGCTGTGCGAAGAAGAGACTCTACGCACGGTGGCTCAGCGTCGATCCTTCTTTTGTGGTTTCTTGCATCCATTCTATATCATGCAAACGGTTTCTTTGCAAATCGCCCCAATGAGAGCAGAATTTTGTTGGCTGAAGACTCCTATTATTAGCGGTGGAGGGCCTCTATGGACTTTGCAAAGACGATCGACCATACGCTGCTGAAAACGGATGCGACAAAAGCCGGCGATCGACTGCAGTTGCCTCAGCGAGGCCAAACAGCACTGCACTTTCGCTTCTGTTTGTGTCAGCCTCCCATCTGGGTGGTTTATGCGGCAGAGCAGCCACGCGGCTCTGGGGTCAAGACCCGCACGGTCATCGGCTTTCCACAGGGCGCGACGCCGACAGCAGCAAGGCGCCCGAGGCATCAGCAGGCCATCGTGCCAGATGGCGCAGAAGAGGTGGATAGCGGTGATCTCGCACGGTCGCCTGAAGGATGGGGGACGGTGACCTGGCGTGCGCGCGGATATCGCGGCGTCGTCGCCAGCAGCAGAAAGCGCTTACAAAAGTCATTATCGAGACGTGCCTCTGACCGACGAGGAGAAGCGTGACAGCATGCCGCCTCGCCAGGAGGCGCGGACTGGTGCAAGCACCTCGACGGGTTCTCTACGGGCGGCGCGACGGCGGCTGATGTTGCGCTGATGCGTGCGAGGCCGTTGGTCCCTCGATGGGGTCATGCGTCGGGCGGCGTCCGCAGCCGTGGCGGATGCCGAGGCGATGGTCGCTGTGGGGCAACGCGCCTCGGAAACGGAGCAGTGGCGCAAAGATTGTCAACGGAGAGGGCTGGAGGACCCGCGAGAATCGCTGTTGTTGGATCCATGGTCGACTCTGACGGTCGCATCACGCGGATGCCTGCTCCGGGCGAAACGCTGGAGGCACCGGACTTCGCGCTGGGCCGTGCGTGCGAAAAGGCACAATCAGGCGGTTGCTGCACGCCCCTGTGCGGCGCAGATGTTATGATGGTCTCGCGGGTTGGGGCGGCGTGATATCTTTGCGGATAATACGATCCGAAATATTTAAGGCCTGCGGTGTTGATACGACACACGTTAAGAAAGCGGAGGGAATGTCGAGCGGCGTTGCCCCCATCTTCGCGGATCAGCATGGACAGAACAGCATCCTCATCATCAAAGGGGCGAATAACGCCTCACGCCAGCGGAGGTAGATGCGGCGGGAAGCGGACATCAGGTCGCGCGCTGATTATCCTGGCAGCTTGGAGATCCCACCGAGACGGTCTATCATACGATCGGAGCTCGAGGCGGCGCAGGAATTCCGCACTGTTGAAACCCGGCACCTGCGACCAAGCGAGCTTTAGCTATCGACCGCGTGTGTGCCTGCGCGATTTCTTCGTGCCGAATGAGACGGAGCTCGCCATCTCACAGATGCCGACGGCGACGCAGGAGGATGTCGAGCATGCGGCGTGCGTTCCTCCTCGATAAGGGGCCGAAAAATAATGTCATCGTTACTCGACAAGCGCGGCGTCCCTTTGATGACCAGCAGGAAAAGCACTTCGTTCCGGCGTGCCATGTGGATGCGACGGATACCTCTGGGGCAGGTGATGCTTTTACCGGATGCTTTTCTAGCTCCTATGCACAGTGATGGAGGATACCCCGGCAGCCATACATGGAAGCGAGTGCGTTCGCGTGCACTGCCAGCGTGACGCGTAAGGGAACGCAGATGTCGTATCCGGATCGAGCGACGTTATGCGGCCTCCTTGCACAGCAGGGAGGACGATGAGACATCATCAAAGGATAAGATTATACTGACAATTTCAGCAGAGCAGGCCGCTTTATGTAATCGCCATAAGGTAGGGACATCGGGGCTTGATTGCCTCAGCACGATGAGATGATCAGCGCCGACGTCGTCCGCTCGTCAGTCCTTCTCGAAGGAGGTGCGGCGATGCGCGTAAACATTTACGATGTGGCACGCCGTGCGCAGGTGTCATCGGCGACCGTCCCCACGTGCGCTTAACGGCAGTCCCGCGTCAAGGGAGACGACGAAGCGGCGTGTCATGCACGCCATCAACGCCCTGGACCTGCGCGCCGAACGCACTGGCACGTAAATTGGAGTACCGGGCGGCACGTGGAACACGGGCTTTTGATTCCTGATATGGAGAACCCTTCTTCTCACAGTTTGCGCGGTGTGTGACAAATGCTGCAGGATGAAAGTGGTTGCAATATTTTCCTACATGGCACGGACGATAATCAGTGGCAAAAGAGCACCGCTTCTTTGATGTGGTGCGTACGGAACGATCTCGGTGATTCTCGTGATTCCTGTGGATGCGTGCAAACGAGAAGACGTGGAGTGGTTTGTGCACGCTTGAAGCGGAGCATGCAGCCTGCCGTTTTGATCGACCGCAGTCTGAAGAATGGGCCGTTTGACGCATGTCTTTCCGGAGGACTCTCCGTGGTGCAAATGGATGTCGTGGAGTGTCTCCTGCGGGAGGGACATCGCCGCATCGGCGACGATCCGCGGGTCGCGAGCGCCCCCGCCCCTGGCAATGAGCGGTGGATGGGACATCTGGCGGCGCTCGCGCCGGGCGGAATATCCCACAAAGATATGCGCTATGTGCGCAGTAGACTTTCACCGAGAGCGTGCCTATGGCGCTGCCAGCGCATGGGCCTTGGCGGGTAGGGCACGATCCACCGGACGGCTATCTTTGCGGCACAACAACATGACGTCGCTCGGCTGTCTCCACGTTACGCACGAGCATGGGATGCGCTCTGGGGTGGATGTCTCCCTGATCGGCTTTGGCGAGACTCGAAATGCCGTGATTGCTACGCACGGCGCTCAGCGTCGTCGATCGGGAGATCACCGTGCGTGCAGGATGCGATGCATCTCCCTGGATACGGCGGATCTCAGTGAGAGAGCAGAGAACGCGGACGAAGCGTGCGGGTCAGACAGGAGATCTTTTCTGCCGACAAACGACCTGCGTGGCCCGGAGAAATGGACAGAGCGTGATCGATGTGAAGGAATACGAGGATCTCCATCACCGCGATCCCTTCGCGAGGCATGAAAGCGTTTCGCGGCGCAGGACCAGACAGACACGAGGTCGCTCTCTTGCAGAGATCGCGGCGGCAGTGCGTATCTTGTGTCATCGGCGCAGGGCGTGACGATTGCTGCATCGTCTCTCTCGCGACGCGACCGATGCATCTCGGTAAGCGAAGTGCATTGGCCCTGCGACGACACGACGCCGGGAATGACGACGGAGATCTCCTTATCGCCGTCACCGGCTCCGGCTGTATGGACATATCGACCATCTTCTCGATCAGGCGGGAAAGACCGGTGCACGGCGCCTGTCATTGCCGGGGGCTCCCGCTGAACGACTCCGTCGGAGGCAGGCGTGCCGCCTTTGTACCGGCAATGGTGCATGGCGTGCAGCACCGCTGACCCGCGCACGATTCCGTCAGCAGCCGATGGGCAACTTCTTTGAGCAGCACTTTATTCCTGTTATTTGATCTTATGGTCATGTTGTTGGTGGACCGTCTGCATAGGAGACACCGCAGACGATGGAGGCACGCTCACCGCAACACCAGAGTGATGCTGCTTTTCGCCAGCTGTGGATATATCGGATTGGAGGCCGTACATATATGTTAAAGGATCCAAAATGTATTAGTCCGGATCCGGCTGAAGCTCTGCAGATATGGGACACGGCGATCTTGTCGTCATCGCGGACGACGCTACCCTGCGGTGTCGATGGCACGCAACGGATTACGGATCAATGCGGGACGGCATTGCGCAGCGGAGTCGCTGGATGCCATCCTGACGCTGATGCTGCACTCGATACGGAGCATGAGAACACCCGGTGCAGACTGCGGATGTCATGGAGGAGAAGCGCGCGGAGATCGGTCGCCCCAAGGTATGGGACGATTTTATCGCAGCGGTGAAACGCCCACGAGCCGAGGGCGAGTCCTGCAGCGTCGGTTTCATCGGATCGCTTCCAGCTTTACGATAAGGCGAAGACGTCTTTTGCCGCAATCTCCACGGGGAGAGCGTCAGCCCTATGGCTGCTGCGTGTTGCCGCAAAAAGGCGTTGGCGTAAGCGCGTCACGTTCGGCATCCCCGGAATAAGGTGAGGAGTGATTTCACCGCGACCGTGGAAAAAGAAACTCTCGGCGGTAGCACTCGGCGTCACCTGCCGCTGTCGCTCGCTCGCCGGCTGTGGCGTGGAGACAGCGGAAAGCAGGAGGGCGGCACGGCGGACAAGTCCGTTGTGCTGCAAGTCGTCGAGACCACGGATGTGGCGACGCAGGGCGAGAGAAGAAGCGACTCGAAAATTGCCGTCGTCGTCAAGGACCCGTCCAACGGCTGGTTTGGCCGTGGCGGCCGAGGGCAGTGAAGCAGCATGCTGCCGGACACGCAACAACGCCCATCAGAAAGGTCTGGCGGCAACCGATGCAGCGCAGCAGGTGCAGGTCATCCATGGGATGTTATCAACCAGGGCATCAACGCACTCTGCGTTGTCCCCGTCGATCTCTGCAGCGTGCGATCCTGCGCCGAAGGAGGCACGAGATAAGGGCATTGCTGGTCATCACACACACGAGGGGTCCACGTGCGCAAAGAATTCAGACCACGATCTTGAGGTGGCGTTTAACAACGCAGGCTATGCGGTGCCTTCTACCGCGGATACAAGCTGGCAGGAAGCGATGGGCGGCAGCGTCTATACGACGATGGCTCGCACATCTGACGAACGCCTCGCAGAACGAGGGCAACGGCGCAGTCGCTCAGCTGGTACGGCAAAGTACCTGGATCTGAAACTCCTCGATAACGAAGCGCGTCGAGTCGGAGAACAATTCGGAGAAGACATCAGGTTGCGAAGGAAGTCATCAAGTCTCATCCGGAGGTCAACGCTCGTCGGTACCAGCCTGATGGATACCCTGGCACAGCGCGCACCAACGAGCTCGGCCTGAAAAGGCAAGGTCTTCGTCGTCGGCAGCACCCGGTATGCCGGAACGAGCGCCGTACGCTGATCACAGGACGGCCTCACCTCCCACATTACGCTTTGGGATCCGGGCTGAGGCTGGCAGGCGCAATGTGCCGTGCTCGCACGGCAGATCCTTTCGAGGGGAAGACCCTACAGGCTGGCAGGCGGATCCCGGCCTGAAGTCCGGCCAACAATCTGCAGGTCAGCTCCGACAATCCGCACCTCTTCATGGGCGCGGGTTGGATCGCCATCATCGTGAATAATGTTGACAAATTATAATTTGCTTTGTTGGTGTTGGTGTTTTTGTTTTTTGTGGTTTGGTTTGTTGGTGGGTTTGTCTCCCTTGACAGGACAAAAATCTGCGCCATCGTGACTTCATTTTATCAGCGATTCCTCTGACTATCGGGAAGGCGCGGTAGTCCTCTGGCGGGCTTTTGCGTGGTTTATATGCCATATTGGAAGGAGGAGCTGGGATGTCTGATTACATATTGAAGGCAACCGGAATCATACTTCTGGCGGCGTCAAGGCACTGGACGGGGCCAAATCTATCAATCCGTAAAGGGGAGGTACACTCGCCTCGCAGAGAATGTTACTGCGAAAGTCAACCATCATTAATGTAATTTCTGGACTTTATACACCGGATGGAGGGATCCTCGGAGATCGACGGCGAGGTGTTTCGACCACATGACGCCGCAGACAGCGATTTTCAACAGTGGCATCCAGGTCATTTATCAGGACTCTCATCCCCTTTTCCCTGAATCTCACCGTGCAAGAAAATCTTGCGCTGAAGGCGTGGAGGCTATGCCCTGGTCGCAGTATTGTCGGGCACGTCGCGGATGCGGCAGACGGCACAGGCAGCACCTCGCGAAAATCAATCTCGACGTCGACCTCGATGAGCGCTGCTGTCGAGAACCCGACGTCTCGGCATGCGGCAGATGATCGCCATCAGCCGAGCACGCTCACGATGCACGGCTGATCATCGCGGATGAGCCGCAACAGGTCTTACCAGAAGTGGACACGCTTGTTTCGCCTGGATTCGCACCCGCAGTCACGTGGCATTGCCATCCCCTTTGTCTCGCATACAAACTGGACGGGCGTAGACGAGATTGCAGAACGCTATACAATCTCCTCCAGTGGATGTTGTGCAGAGGGCAGCACGCGTGAACTTGATCAGGATAAAGTTTACTGATCATATGACGGGACGTGAGATCGTCGCAAAACGCTTTTTCCTATCAGGACGATGCAGCACCCAGTACCGTGCTCGAGGTGAATCATCTTCAGTCCGATCATGGATTCCTGAGATGTGAGTCTCTTCGAAAAAGCGAGAAATTGTTGGCATAACAGGGCTTCTGGATCCGGACGGACAGAGCTTTGCGGAGGCACGTCGGCTACCATCATCGCACAAAGTGAGAGTAACATAAAATAAATGGCATAGAAATTAATTCCATTAGCGACGCTATAGAGAATGGTATCGCTATTTGCCGCCGGACCGCGTGACCGAGGGACTGTTTTTGAGCCAGTCGATCGCGGATAATATCCGGCGAAGAAATGGACGAGTACGCAAACGTATTCGGTGCGGTGGATCAGAAGAAGATTGAGGAGATGGCGCACTACTGGGAGAAGGAGCCACCGATCGCGCTGCATGACGTGGAGGCGCCGGTCGGCACGCCATCGGGCGGCAATCAGCAGAAATGCGTATTAGCAAAGTGGCCTCGCCATTGATTTGAATGTACTCTGATCCTCAACGGACCGACGGTTGGCTGGATATCGGCGCCACCTCGATATCTACGAGCGCGTGCGCGTTTGCGGGCGAGGGACTCACGGTGCTTATCATCTCGGATGATCTGCCTGAGGTCCTGACGAACCGCAACCGCGTCATGGTGATGCGGCAGGCCGGCTCAGGGTGCAACATTATCGACGCAGGATCTAGAGTCGAGAGTACACCGCGCATCTTGCCCATCAGGAGGGGATGCCGCATGAAAAAGCGGATGTTTACATCGACGGAGTTCTACGTCGGTGTTGTACTGGTGCTGCTCTGCCTCCCGATCCAGATGAAGAGCGGGCAGTTTTCACCGGGGAACAATGTGGTTGATTTGCTGCGTGCGTTCTCCGTGCCGGCGATGTTCTGCATCGGTGAGATGTTCGTCATCACCGGGTGGCGTGGACGTCTCCTTCCGGCTATTGCATCGATGGCGATGTTCATTGTCTGTTCACAGCTTGAGCATGTGACAGATAACCCCATTCTGTTCTTCGCTGCGGCGATGCTCATCGGTCTTGCCGCGTTGGGCTTGTCAACGGCTTTTCGGCCATTGCGCTGCTTTCCGCCTCCCCCGCACCTATCGCGACGCTCGGAACGAGCAGTGACCCGCTTCGGCATCATGCAGTCTTTAAGTCACGCGAGTACCCCCTCTGCCAGCCACTCTACGAGCTTGGTCAAATCGAAAGCTGCTCTCCGTGACCAATCCCGTCTCGGGGCTCACATCAGATATGCCCGTCGGCATCATTCTCATGGTCTTGCTCATCTTCATCGGTTGGTTCATTCTCGAGCGCACCATGCTCGGGCGCGGTATCTATGCAATCGGCGGAGACGAGCAGTGCGGCGCAGCGCAGGCTTTCGCGTTTTTAAGACCATCGTATTCATCTATGCGTTCTCGGGCTGCATGGCAGGGGCTCATCGGTGCTTCGCTCGACCATGTTGCTTGCCGTCCATCCGAATAACCCGAGGGACCCGAGCTGACCGTCATCGCCGCCTGCGTGCTGGGTGGTGTCCAGCATGCAAAGGCGAACGGTGTGGGGCGATGCTCGGCATGGCACTCTCACCGTTATGGACAATAGCTTGATCCTCCTCGATATCTCTACGACATGGCAAAGGTATTTACGGGCGCGGTCATCATCCTCGGCATCGGCGATCTCCGCCCTGCAGGCGCGAGAAATGAGCGTAAGCTCACCGTCCATATATCGGATGCGGAAGGAGGGAAATCATAATGGAGGTTTTTGCGTTGCCTCTCCCGCAGAGATAAAATCTCATGCGCCTGATGATCGTGTTTCTCGTGGTCTTTGCTTTTTGCACCGCTCTAAAGGGGACGCTTTTCCTCAGTGTATCAAACTTTCAGTCCATGGGGAAACAGTTCCTGAATTCGGCCTCCTGGCGATTGCCATGGCGTTTACACTCTATACGGCCGGATTGACCCCAGCGTTGTTGCCGTGGCAAATCTCTCAGCTGTGCCTGCTGCGAAAGTACTGCCAACCCTCATCACGCCTGAGACCCGAATCTACGGCGATTCTGCTCATCCTCGCCGCGTGCGTGGGAGCGCTTCTCTTCGGGATGCTCTATGGAGCCATCAATGGTTTTCTTATTGGAGCAGTCGGCATCACGCCAATACTCGCAACTCCGGTACACAGGCACTCTTTCATGGGCACGGCGATTGTGCTGACGAATGGCACGTGCTTGAGGGCTGCCGCCACAGATTGCGAGCACGATGTCAGCTGAAAGGTTCTCGGATTCCGACACCATTTATTATTTTCGTCGTTCTTGCACTTGCATCGGCCTTTGTCATGGAGCGCACGACACTTGGATACAAGCTGCGCATGTTGGGACAAGTGTAAAAGGCATCGACGTTCTCCGGCTTTAACACATGCGTCTCTATCTTGCTAATTACATGGTCTATGGACTTTTGAGCGCGGCTGCGCCGATCATGCCCGGACGCTTCAACTCAGCAAAAGGCGGACTACGGCGCGTCCTATCTGATGGAGGCGATCCTGATTGCTGTGCTTTGCGGTGTTGATCCCTACGGCGGCAAGGGCAACATGAAGGGCGTGATCGTCGCTATCCTGATTGTCCAGATGATATCGAGCTGGCTCAACATGTATGAGAGCATTTTCGAACTTCCATCGCCAGATCATCTGGGGGGCTGCTCATCTTCGTCCTCATCTACAACTACGTTGTCAATGAACGTGAGAAAGAGAAAAGGCAAGTCAGAATTAAGCCAGTACGGATAAACTCAGCACCGCCGTCTTAGTATATCCTTTTCGTCCTGTCCATGCCCGTGATCGCTGTATACCAGCAGTGTCCGGTTTGTCGTCCCTCAGTCGACGATCACAGGCCATCTGATGCGAACTTTTGATCGAGAAGTACTGAAGGTACAAGGATGGAACAGAGAACCAAGAAGCGGCAGCGCATGAGTTTCAAATCTTGCGGAAAGGCGATATGGTGCGGAAGTTAAAGTAACAAGCCAAGAAGTCCTATCGACGACAGACCGCCCACGCCGGAGGAGTGCAGGAAACCCGCACGGTGAGGAGCATCTGGGAGATTTTGGAGATGCCAAGCCAGCGGGAGGATGCTCGATCAGAGGTCTCGGAGTCCTGTCGCAGTAGCAAGAACGAAAAGACGTTGTACGAAGTTTGTAGCTTTCGCGCAATAGCCTATTTTATGCTAAGAGAAACGACGCACGAGGGAAAGACACACAAAAGAACATCCAGCGTCAGCGGTGAGGGTAACTTGGCTCATCCGCTGCTACCGCCACCGCGCCTGGCGCGTTCTCGTCGCGGTGGAGAGCACGTATTGCCTCTTTCACCATACCATAGGCGCATGGAAGGCAACCGAGGATAATTTTATCGCGCCTCCCTGTACAATAGATTTATAGATCAGCGCGAGTGGTCTGCGACCGCCCCTTGTCTACCTCGTTACCTAAGCTGTAGAATAAGAGGGCATTGGTCTGACGTGTGCTTCCTGGAACGTTACGTCCGCAAGTAAGTCCGTCATCCATCCTCTCATTCCCAGCTGTTCGTTTTATGCAGGTAGAACTGCATTCTTGCACGTTCGTGTCAGCCCTCAATAGATCGAATCGGCAATGAGGAGTTTGGTTTACCATTGCTGCAAATCTATTGTTTTGGAGGGGTTCACATGAACGCTGTCGGTATTGATGTCTCCAAGGGAAAAAGCATGGTTGCCGCCCTTGCGCCAGGAGGAAAGCTGCTTGCCCGCCCCCTTTGAGGTGCTCCACACCAAGAGTGGCATCACAACTCGTTTGCCTTTGTCCACACTCGGCGCAGATACGCGCATTGTCATGGAGCACACTGGACGTTACTACGAGCCGCTGCTCCAACGGCTTGCCAAATCCGGTCTTTTGTCGCCGCCGTCAATCCCAAACCTCACCGGGCGACTTCGGGAACAACACGCTGCGTAAAGTGAAGACGGATAAGGCCGATGCCAAGAAGATTGCACGTTATGCCCTTGACAATTGGTGCGATTTGCGCCAGCATACAGGCATGGATACCACACGCTACACAACTCAAAAACCTTTGAATCGATAGTTTGCCTTCTGCATGAAGCAGAAGACGGCCTGCAAGAACAATCTCATCGCGCTCATCGACCAGGTCTATCCCGGTGCCAACACTCTATTTTGAAAGCCCCGCCAGAGCGGACGGCTCGCAGAAATGGGTGGACTATATCGCCACGTTCCGGCACGTCGATTATGTCTGCGCTATGAGTCTTTCTGCCTTTTTACGGAGCGTTACCGCAAATGGTGTCATCGGCACGGCTATAACTTTCAGCCGGACAAACCGAGGATGCTCTGGGAGAAGGCAAAGGATCTCATTGCGATGCTCCTGATGGACAAAAAACGACGAAGATGTTGGTGCAGAACTCCATCGCCCAGCTCAATGTACTGTCCAAGACGGTGGAGGCCTTGCGCACGCAGATGATCGAGCTTGCCGAGCAGCTGCCGGAATACCCCGTTGTGATTGATATGAACGGTGCTCAGTCCGACACTTGCCAGCCAGCTGATCGCTGAGATCGGTGACATCACCCGTTTTCCCCGTCGTGGCTCGCTGACCGCTTTGCGGGTGTTGATCCCGGAGCAAAAGCAGTCCGGTACAATGCAGCTAAGGAGCAACAAGACATCCAAGGCAGGTTCTCCGCATCTTAGAGGGCACTCGTTTCAGATCGTTTCAGGACTCCTGATGCGTGCTCCCGATGATCCGGTCTACAACTTCATGGACAAGAAGCGCCTGAGGGAAAGCCTTACTACGTCTATATGACGGCGGGAGCAAATAAGTTCCTGCGCATCTACTATGGACGTGTGAATGAGTATTTAGCGAGCTGTCCCAAAGACCACGAATAACGTTTCACCCCAACCTGTTCGGTCGGCGCTCCTGCGGCGACCTGTTTGTTGTGCCAAAAGTTCACTTGCCGCAACTCCTCATCTTTTTTCGTCTAGGGGCTTGACTTTTTATTTGCAGGCTTAACATACTGTATTTTTGGCGCATTGGGATTATAATAGAGGGTGTAACTCAGAAAGGGGGACTGCGCATGGTGCCGCGCGTGGGTCATATAGCGTTTCTCAATGTGCTGCCGCTGACGTATGCGCTCGCGCATGGGGCGGCGGAGGGGCTGGATATCCTGCGTGCCGTGCCCGCGCAGCTGAACGATCGGCTTGAGGCGAAGAATCTCGATGTGTCGGGGGTGTCGTCGATCACCTATGCGCGCCATGCGGAGGATCTGCTCATCCTGCCCGATGTGTGCATCGCCTCGGACGGTGACGTGCGGAGCGTGCTCCTCGTGAGCCGTGTGCCGGCGGAGGAGATCGGGACGCAACGCGTCCTGCTCTCCGGACAAGTCCGCCTCGTCTCATGTGCTGCTGAAGATCATTCTGCACCGTCGTTATGATGCCGCGCCGACGTATGAGGTGCGGCCGCTCACGCCCGCTGACCCCGTGCCGGAGGGCGCGGCGGCGTCGATGTTCATCGGTGATGATGCGCTGGAGCTCTATCATCATCCGCCGGAGGGATCTATATCTACGACCTCGCGCGCGAGTGGAAGCTGCTGACAGGGCTGCGCATGGTGTTCGGGATCTGGGCGGCGGCGCGCTCGTTCGCGGCGGCGCACCCCGCGGCACTCCGCATGGTGCACGGGCGCATCACGGGGGCGTTCCGCCACTGGGCGCGCGTGAAGGACGCGGCGATCGGCGAGGTGCTCGCGGGACGGGCGCTTTACGCGTGCGGAGCTGACGGCGTATCTCGGCCACGCCGTGGTCTGGCAGCTGGACGCGGAGACGCTGGAGGGGCTGCGCTGTTTCTATCGGTACGCGGCGGAGGATGGCCTAATCGCGCGTGCCCCTGCGATCGAGTTGGCGCAGGTTTGACGGATTTCCTTCTTTATAGTAAAATATTTCTATCAAAAGAAATGGATGCGCTGCGTGGAGGGTACGAATTCCATACGGCCAGATCGAGGCGTATGAGGAGCGTGCCGCCGATGGGGGAAATGGCGTGCAGCGCGATGAGAAATGAAGGAGCATCCGAATGACACAGATACGAAAAACTCCTTTTCGCTCTGAAACATATTTTTGAGACGTCGGCGTCGGGTGACGCGCCGGACACAGCAGGACGCTGCGCCGCAGTCTCGCGGCAGGGAACGGCACTGGCGGTCTGCGCACCGCTGGTGGTGCAGATGCCCGCCGAGGCAGCACATATCCTCGTCAAGGAGGGATGCGCGGCGGTGCGGTAAAAGCACGTGCAGGAGCTCTTGATTCAGGGGCTATCTTGCGGGGCAGCAGACGGGATCGCGGCCATGACGCGCGAGGCGATCGAGCGCTGTCAGGCGGCGCATCAGCTCACCGTGGATGGGATCTGCGGTGAGGCGACCTACCACGCGCTGTCGGGCGGGGCGGACTATGACCCCGTGGCCCTCGGCATCGTCGAGGAGCGCCCCCCGCAGGTGAGCCGCGGCGGCGGACGCTCGGTCTATGTGTCGGCAACGGCGTACAGTGCATACGATCCCGGTCAACGGCAAAAGCATACGGCGACGGGGACGCTCGTGCGCCGCGGCGTGATCGCCGTTGACCCGTCCGTGATCCCGCTCGGGACCCACGTTTTTATCCCCGGCTACGGCGAGGCCGTGGCAGAGGACATCGGCTATGCAATCAACGGCTATCGTATCGACGTTGCCTTTGATACACACGCGGAGGCACTGTCCTTCGGTCGACGGGATCTTGAGATCTTTATTATGGAGTAGAGTATTCGTTCATGAAACTAAGTGTGGAGCGGACCACTGAGTGGATCCGCTATGCGGCGGCGGCGGGCATCTATTTTCTGGTCATGGTCGCCGCCTATATCAATATGGGACAGGACATGGGCGCGGAGTATTTTCTCCCCGGGCTCATTCCTGTCCTTGTTGTCCTTATGCTGCTGCAGTATGGGACGGGTGTCTCACTCTTTTCGCGCGGGATGCTCGGGGCGATGGTGCCGGGGCTGCTCTGGTGTCTGACGTTCCCGCTGCTCTATGCGTGGACGTACCATCAGGACTGGTACAAGTCGCTGATCTACTGACTTTCTTATCGGGACGGCGCAGATGATCGCGCTCGCCGCACTCGGTGGGGCGTTCCTGCGGCTCGGCCATCGGCGCGTGACGGCGGCACTGCTCGCCGTGCTCGGCTTTCTCATGGCGCTCATCCCGCTGACGCAGATCGCGTACTATATGACGGTCTGGCACGCGCTCAGTCCCGCCTCACTGATGGCGCTCTATCTGACGAACTGGCACGAGGCGGGGGACTACATCGAGTCGACGGTGGGGACGCTGCCCGCGATTGGCATCGGGCTGCTGTTGCTCTTCTTTATCTATCTCCTCTACCGCAGCTACCTCGTGCTCGCGCGCCGCATCTATCCGAGCGCGGAGGGCTCTCGCATGGGCGCGCTCGTCGCGGTCATGGTGGTCGCGGCAGGCGTTCTCTTTGCCCTCGTGCCCGAGTGCTCGATCGCAGGGGTATACAAGGACGTGACATCGTATGTCGAGGAGACGCAGTCGTATGGACTAAATCAGGGCGAGCGCTACGAGTCGCTCATCATTGATCTGGAGAATACGCTTGCCGCAGCGTGCGCCGGGGACGGTGATCTTCATCATCGGTGAGTCGGCGTCGCGCGACTATATGC
>BNJS01003604.1_pt1 | contig 144205 bp, 139 predicted proteins | sample 8540461 | NCBI WGS metagenome assembly BNJS01 (sample SAMD00202454, study PRJDB9452) | human saliva metagenome | isolation source: human saliva | place: Japan | reverse complement strand
GTGTGCTGGCTTGTGTAGGTATTGGTTATCTATTTCCGGATAAAGAAGGAAAAATAAGAAGGAAGAGTGAATAAAGTCAGGATCTAACTGAAATATTTGTTGGATCTTTTTCTATGTCTAAAAAAATGTAAGAAAGAATTTTTTTGGTGGTAACAGATTATTTCTAGCTTACTTTTTGATTTTTAAATTAGGCTAAGATAAAAATAAATTTTTTTGTTTGAGATAGTAAAAAGCTATTCCATTTTAGAATTCCAAGAAAAAGTATAACATCATAATTATAATAATAAAAAAACTCCGATTCTCTCTGGAAATTCTCTAATTTTTTTATAAAAAAACAATCAAAAAAATATTGTTTTTTTATTTGTATAAGATTGACAAATTTTTTTATTGGTTATAAAAATTGTATTATAAGATAATTATAATAAGGAGCTTGCTTTTAGAAAGATGAAAGCGGTTACTAAAAAAGGAGGATTCCATGCAAAAAGGTAATTGGAACAAAAAGAGCGTTTATAGTATTCGAAAATTTTCAGTCGGTGCTTGCTCAGTGCTCATAGGAAGCTGTGTGCTGTTATTAGGATCAAGCCTTAGTCTAGCTTCTTCTGCTTATGCGAATGAAAATACTAATGAACTAATTTCAATAAGTAAGCAGAATGATGATTCTGAAAATAAAGAAGAGAGTGAAAAGACATCTAAAGTGATGGTTGCGGAAAAATCAAGTGAACAAACGGATAATGTGCCTCTTAAGGATAATGCAGATGCTACAGGTGTCTCTGACCAAACTCATGCAGATCAGTCCCCAGTTACAGTTGCTGATAATAAAGAGTTTCTTTTAGAAGAAGGTAAGACTGAAGTGAAAAGTAGGATAGAAGAAACGAAGGTAGCTGAAGAAACAAATAAAGCGGAATTACAAGATCCTTCTGTTTCAAAAGATAAGAAGGAATTCAAATCTGCTGCAAATGAAGTTGTTGATAAGTTAATTGAAGATAGAAACATTTCTTTCAATCAAAATTGGCACTTTAAGCTAAATGCCAATGCTAAAGAGGCTGTTAAACCAGACGCAGATATTACTTCATGGAAAAAAATGGATCTTCCTCATGACTGGAGTATTCATTTTGATTTTGATCATGATTCACCATCTCAAAATGAAGGAGGCCAACTGAATGGTGGAGATGGATGGTATCGTAAAACCTTTAAGTTAGACGAAAAAGATTTAAATAAAGATGTCCGTGTGACCTTTGATGGGGTTTACATGGATTCTCAAGTATTTGTTAATGGTCAGTTAGTTGGTCACTATCCAAATGGTTACAATCAATTTTCATATGACATTACCAATTATCTTTATAAGGATGGAAGAGAGAATGTTATTTCTGTTCATGCAGTAAATAAACAGCCAAGTAGTCGTTGGTATTCAGGAAGTGGTATCTATCGTGATGTGAACTTGCAAGTGACAGATAAGGTTCATGTTGAGAAAAATGGTACAACTATCTTAACTCCAAAACTTGAAGACCAACAAAATGGTAAGGTTGAGACTCATGTGAGCAGTAAAATCGTTAATACAGATGATAAGGATCATGAGCTCGTAGCAGAGTATCAAATTTTTGAACGAGGTGGGAAGGCAGTTACAGAACTTGTTCGAACTGAGAGTAAGATTCTAAAAGCTAGAGAAACTATTCATTTGGATTCAACTCTAGAGGTGGAAAAACCTAAGTTATGGACAGTGTCATCTGATAAACCTGCTTTATATGAGATGGTAACTCGTGTTTACAAAGATGGACAGCTTGTAGATGCTAAGAAGGATTTATTTGGTTATCGTTACTATAACTGGACTCCAGATAAAGGATTCTCTTTGAACGGTGAACACATCAAGTTCCATGGAGTTTCATTGCACCACGATCATGGAGCATTGGGTGCGGAGGAGAACTACAAGGCTGAATATCGCCGTCTGAAACAGATGAAGGATATGGGAGTGAATTCAATTCGTACAACCCATAATCCAGCAAGTCCTCAAACACTACAGATTGCAGCTGAACTTGGTTTATTGGTTCAGGAAGAAGCTTTTGACACTTGGTATGGAGGTAAGAAACCATACGACTATGGTCGTTTCTTTGAAAAAGATGCAACTCACCCTGAAGCTAAAAAAGGGGAAAAATGGTCAGATTACGATCTACGTACCATGGTAGAAAGAGACAAAAATAACCCAGCTGTCTTTATGTGGTCTATAGGAAATGAGATTGGAGAAGCTAATGGCGATACTCATTCTCTAGCTACTGTTAAACGTTTGGTTAAAGTAATCAAGGATGTTGATAAGACTCGTTATGTGACTATGGGGGCTGATAAGTTCCGTTTTGGTAATGGTAGCGGTGGGCATGAGAAAATTGCTGATGAACTGGATGCGGTTGGATTTAACTACTCAGAAGATAACTACAAAGTTCTTAGAGCTAAGCATCCAAAGTGGTTGATTTATGGTTCAGAGACCTCCTCAGCTACTCGTACTCGTGGAAGTTATTATCGTCCAGAGCGTGAATTGGTACACAGTAATCAAGACTATCGTAACTATGAGCAGTCTGATTATGGAAATGATCGTGTTGGTTGGGGTAAAACAGCAACAGCTTCATGGACTTTTGACCGTGACAATGCTGGCTATGCTGGACAGTTTATTTGGACTGGTACTGACTATATTGGTGAGCCTACGCCATGGCACAATCAAAATCATACACCAGTCAAAAGTTCTTATTTTGGTATTGTAGATACTGCTGGTATTCCAAAAAATGATTTCTATCTTTACCAGAGTCAATGGGTATCTGCTCAGAAAAAACCGATGGTTCACCTACTTCCTCACTGGAACTGGGAGGACCCAACTCTAAAAGATAATGTAGCTGATGCAGATGGTAAAATTCCAGTTCGTGCCTACTCTAACGCTGCAAGTGTGGAGCTATTGTTGAATGGTGAATCCCTAGGACAGAAGACCTTTACTAAAAAACAAACTAGCGATGGACGCACTTACCAAGAAGGTGCCAATGCTAATGAATTGTATCTTGAATGGAAAGTTGCTTATAAACCAGGTACCTTGGAAGCAATAGCTCGTGATGAATCTGGCAAGGAAATTGCTCGAGACAAGATCACAACTGCTGGCAAACCAGCGGCTGTTCGTCTTATCAAAGAAGAACAAGCAATCGCGGCAGATGGTAAAGATTTGACTTATATCTATTATGAGATTGTAGACAGCAAAGGACATCTAGTTCCAACCGCTAATAATATGGTTCGTTTCCAATTGCATGGTCAAGGTCAGCTTGTTGGTGTCGATAACGGAGAACAAGCCAGCCGTGAACGTTTCAAAGAGCAAGCCGATGGTTCATGGATTCGTAAAGCCTTTAATGGTAAAGGTGTTGCCATTGTAAAATCGACCGAGCAAGCAGGAAAATTCACCCTTACTGCTCATTCTGATCTCTTGAAATCTGACCAAGTGACTGTCTTTACTGGTAAAAAAGAAGGACAAGAAAAGACTGTTCTGGGTACAGAAGTAGCAAAAGTTCGTACATTGCTAGGAAAAGATCCAAAAATGCCGAAGACGGTAGGTTTTGTATACAGCGATGGTAGTCGTGAAACATCCAGTAACTTGGTCTCAAGTCGATGTTAGTCAAGCAGGAGTTGTGACTGCTAAAGGTACAGCAAATGGACGTGAGGTAGAGGCGCGTGTCGAGGTTCTAGCAATTGCGAAAGAACTACCAACAGTTAAACGTGTTGCTCCTGGAGCTAACTGGAACACTGTAGATAAATATGTGTCAATACTTGTAACCGATGGAAGTGTACAAGAGTATGAAGTAGATAGCTGGGAGATTGCAGAAGCAGATAAAGCCAAACTTTCAGTCCCAGGATCACGTATTCAAATGACTGGTCAGTTAGCTGGTGAAACTATTCATGCAACTCTTGCTGTAGAAGAAGGAAATGCTACAACACCTGTAGAACCAACTGTAACGGTTGGTGGCGAAGCTGTCACTGGTCTTACTAGTCAAAATCCAATGCAATACAGAACTCTTGCTTACGGTGCATCCTTGCCAGAAGTCGTAGCAAGTGCTGAAAATGCTGATGTTACAGTCCTTCAAGCAAGCGCAGCAAACGGCATGCGTGCGAGCATCTTTGTTCAGCCTAAAGATGGTGGCCCACTTCAAACTTATGCAATCCAATTCCTAGAAGAAGCACCAAAAATTGACCATTTGAGCTTGCAAGTGGAGCAAGCTGACGGCCTTAAAGAAGATCAAACAGTGAAATTGTCTGTTCTTGCTCACTATCAAGATGGAACGCAAGCTGTATTACCAGCTGATAAAGTAACCTTCTCTACAAGCGGTGAAGGGGGAAGTTGCAGTCCGAAAAGGAATGCTTGAGTTGCATAAACCAGGAGTAGTCGCTCTCAAAGCTGTATATGAGGGTGCTGAAGGCCAGGTTAATTTCACTATTCAAGCCAATACTGAGAAGAAGATTGCGCAATCTATCCGTCCTGTAAATGTAGTGACAGATTTACACCAAGAACCTACTCTTCCGTCAACAGTAACGGTTGAGTATGACAAAGGTTTCCCTAAAGCTCACAAAGTAACTTGGCAAGCTATTCCGAAAGAAACTAGATCACTATCAAAGCTTTGAAGTGTTAGGTAAAGTTGAAGGCCTTGACTTGGAAGCGCGTGCTAAAGTATCTGTAGAAGGCATCGTTTCAGTTGAAGAAGTCAGTGTGACAACTCCAATCGCAGAAGCACCACAATTACCAGAAAGCGTTCGTACATATGATTCAAATGGTCATGTTTCATCAGCTAAGGTTGCATGGGAAGCGATTCGTTCAGAGCAATACGCCAAGGAAGGTGTCTTTACAGTTAATGGTCGCCTAGAAGGTACGCAATTAACAACTAAACTTCATGTTCGAGTATCTGCTCAAACTGAGCAAGGAGCAAACATTTCTGACCAATGGACCGGTTCAGAATTACCACTTGCCTTTGCTTCAGACTCAAATCCGACCGATCCTGTTTCAAACGTCAACGATAAATTGATTTCCTTTAATGATCGACCAGCCAATCGTTGGACAAACTGGAATCGTAGTAATCCAGAAGCTTCAGTCGGTGTTCTGTTTGGAGATTCAGGTATCTTGAGCAAACGATCAGTTGATAACTTAAGTGTTGGATTCCATGAAGACCACGGAGTGGGTGCTCCTAAGTCTTATGTGATTGAGTATTATGTTGGTAAAACGGTTCCAAAAGCTCCTAAAAATCCTAGCTTTGTAAGCGGCGAAAATCATGTCTTTAATGATCCTGCTAACTGGAAACCAGTGACTAATCTAAAAGCACCAGCTCAGCTCAAGGCCGGAGAAATGAACCACTTTAGCTTTGATAAAGTTGAAACCTATGCTGTTCGTATTCGCATGGTTAAAGCAGACAATAAGCGTGGAACTTCTATCACAGAAGTACAGATTTTTGCCAAACAAGTTGCGCCAGCCAAACAAGGACAAACAAGAATCCAAGTTGATGGCAAAGATTTAGCAAACTTTAACCCTGATTTGGCAGACTACTATCTTGAGTCTGTAGATGGAAAAGTTCCTGCAGTAACAGCAAGTGTTAGCAATAATGGTCTTGCTACAGTCGTTCCAAGTGTTCGTGAAGGTGAGCCGATTCGTGTCATCGCGAAAGCTGAAAATGGTGACATCCTAGGAGAATACCGTCTGCACTTCACTAAGGATAAGGACTTGCTTTCTCGTAAACCAGTTGCTGCGGTTAAACAAGCTCGCTTGCTACAGTAGGTCAAGCACTCGAATTGCCGACTAAGGTTCCAGTTTACTTCACAGGTAAAGACGGCTACGAAATAAAAGATCTAGCAGTTGAATGGGAAGAAGTTCCTGCAGAAAATCTAACAAAAGCAGGTCAATTTATCGTTCGAGGCCGTGTCCTTGGTAGCGATCTTACTACTGAATTCTCTGTACGAGTGACAGATAAACTTGGGGAGGTTCTCTCAGAGAACCCTGATTATGATGAAAATGGGAATCAGGCCTTTGCTTCAGCAACCAACGATATTGACGACAGTTCTCATGACCGTGTAGACTATATCAATGATGGGGATCATTCAGAAAATCGTCGTTGGACAAACTGGTCTGCAAGACCGTCCACTAATCCAGAAGTATCAGCAGGGGTTATTTTCCGTGAAAAGGTTAAGATTGTAGAACGGACTGTTGCACAAGCCAAACTCCAGTTCTTTGCAGATAGTGGTACAGATGCACCAGCTAAACTCGTTTTGGAACGCTATATTGGTCCAGACTTTGAAGTGCCAACTTATTATTCAAATTACCAAGCTTACGAAACAGATCATCCATTTAATAATCCAGAAAATTGGATTGCTGTTCCGTATCACGCGAATAAAGATATCGAAGCGGGTGATGAAATTAATGTGACATTTAAAGAGGTGAAAGCCAAAGCTATGAGATGGCGCATGGAGCGTAAGGCAGACAAGAGCGGTGTTGCGATGATTGAAATGTCCTTCCTTGCACCGAGCGAATTGCCTCAAGAAAGCACTCAAGCGAAGATTCTTGTAGATGGAAAAGAACTTCCAGATTTTACTGAAAATCGTCAAAACTATCAAATCACCTATAAAGGTCAACGTCCAAAAGTCTCTGTTGCAACTACAAATCAGGTTGCTTCAACAGTTGTAGATGGTGGAGATGATAGTCTTCCAGTACTTGTTCGACTTGTTTCAGAGAGTGGAAAACAAGTCAAGGAATACCGTATCCAGTTAACTAAAGAAAAACCAGTTTCTGCGAAGACAGTTGCTGCGGTGCAAGAGGACTTACCAAAATTAGAAGTTGTTGAACAAGATTTGGCCTACAAGACAGTTGAGAAAAAAGATTCAAGGCTTTATCTTGGTGAAACTCGTGTAGAACAAGAAGGAAAAGTCGGTAAGGAACGTACCTTTACAAGCATTAATTCTGACGGAAGTAAGGAAGAAAAATTCCGTGAAGTAGTTCAGACTCCAACAAACCGTATTGTTGTTGTCGGAACTAAACTAGGAACCGCTCTTCCAGATGACGAATACAATGCTCTGGTTTTCAACAGACCAGAACTTATGGTTGAGGAAGAAACAATTGACTTCCAGATACAGGAGCGTAAGTCTGACAAGTTATATCTAGGTGAAACTCGCATCCTTCAAGAAGGAAGACAAGGTCTCCGTGTTCACTTGATTGAAGTAGAAAATGGCAAGCGGACTGAGAAAGAAAGCTATGATAAAGTTATAGCTCAGGACCGTATTGTAGAGGTTGGTACAGCTATAAAGGATACAAAATCAGCTTCTCAAGAAAAGATTAAACCAGCTCCTCAGGAAGCTAGCAAGTCTGTTCTACAAGATCAAGATGTTCAAAAACCAGAAGCTAAAGAAACTATGAAACAACAAGTAGCAGCTGAGAAAACGGATGTAAAACAAGTGAGCTCACGTTCAGTTGAAACCCAGCAAGATGAAAAGAATCACTTGCCAAACACTGGAACAGAGGCAGAACAAGCAGCAGTAGCAGCAGGTTTAGCTCTTCTTGGTTTAAGTGCGGGATTAGTAGCCACTAAAGGTAAAAAAGAAGACTAGAAATTTTGATACCTTCTTTATCGTTAAAGATTAGAGAGAAGTTCTTGTCTTAGATAGAAGATAAATCCCTTGGAATATAAGTTTCTAAGGGATTTTCTTTGTATAAAATTGTATAGTGTTATTGTCTATCCTATTTTGTAGAGAAAGCAAAAATCCCTAGAAAATGTTTAGGGATTCGATTATTTCATTAAGAACAATTCAACAATCATCTCGATATACATGATAAGGATCACTAAGAATCCTGCACGCCAGAAGAATTTGATGAATTTAGGATAGTAAAAGCTACGTTTTTTCAAAAGGAAGAAAAAGACGAGAATAATAGCTAGGACTGAGAGGGCTAGCCCCAGTCTAGGGAGGAAATTATGGGTGAAGGTTTTAGCTGTAATCAAGTAATACTCAAATACCAAGACCGGAAAAGCTAAATCCGCAAAGTTTCGTCCTAGTTTTTTTAATCTAAAAAGTTTGGTTATGATAATGCAGACTACTAAGGTCAGTATCAATAATAAAATAGATGCTAATTTCATTAAAATCATATCCATATTGTATCATAAAAAATCGCTAATGGAAACGAGAAACAGAGGAATTTATAGGAAAGTCAGGCTTTTGAGATTGTGGGTGATTTTTGTTATAATGAAGGTTATGAAATCTTATAATACCTTGAATGATTATTATCGAAAACTTTTTGGAGAAAAGACTTTTAAAGTCCCTATTGATGCGGGATTTGACTGTCCCAATCGTGATGGAACTGTGGCTCATGGAGGCTGTACTTTTTGTACGGTTTCAGGTTCTGGAGATGCTATCGTAGCACCGGACGCGCCTATCCGTGAGCAGTTTTATAAGGAAATTGACTTTATGCACCGCAAGTGGCCAGATGTTCAGAAGTATCTGGTTTATTTTCAAAATTTTACCAACACCCATGAAAAGGTTGAAGTTATTCGAGAGCGCTATGAACAGGCTATCAATGAGCCAGGTGTGGTAGGAATCAATATCGGAACGCGCCCAGACTGTTTACCAGATGAAACCATTGAATATTTGGCTGAGTTATCGGAGCGCATGCATGTGACGGTTGAATTGGGCTTGCAGACCACTTATGAAACAACCTCTGACTTGATTAACCGCGCCCACTCTTATGAATTGTACGTGGAGACGGTCAAGCGTTTGAGAAAGTATCCCAAGATTGAGATTGTTTCTCATTTGATTAATGGTTTGCCTGGTGAAACACATGAGATGATGCTTGAAAATGTCCGCCGCTGTGTCACGGATAACGATATTCAAGGGATTAAACTGCACTTGCTTCATCTCATGACCAATACGCGTATGCAACGAGATTACCACGAGGGACGTTTGCGGTTGATGAGCCAGGACGAATATGTTAAGGTCATCTGTGACCAACTGGAAATCATTCCCAAGCATATCGTCATCCACCGAATCACAGGAGATGCTCCCAGGGATATGCTGATTGGGCCTATGTGGAGCCTCAATAAATGGGAAGTGCTAAATGCTATTGAGATGGAGATGCGACGTCGTGGAAGCGTTCAAGGATGTAAGGCTGTGAAACAGGAGTTTGAAAATGAAAAGACCACTTGAGATGGCACATGATTTTTTGGCTGAGGTAGTGACAAAAGAGGATATCGTAGTGGATGCGACTATGGGAAATGGTCACGATACCCTTTTTCTAGCTAAGTTAGCCAAGCAAGTCTATGCCTTTGATATTCAGGAACAAGCCTTGGAAAAGACCCAAGAGCGTTTGGACCAGGCTGGTTACACAAATGCCCAGTTAATCTTGCAAGGCCATGAGACTCTGGACCAGTTTGTGACAGAAGCCAAAGCAGGAATTTTTAATCTGGGTTATCTGCCGTCGGCCGATAAGTCCGTCATTACCAAGCCTCAGACAACTATTGAAGCCTTAGAAAAGCTGTGTGGCTTACTTGTCAAAGGTGGACGGATTGCCATTATGATCTACTATGGTCATGAGGGAGGAGGTATTGAGCGAGACGCTGTCTTGGATTTTGTTAGCTGGTTGAATCAACAAGAGTATACAGCTACCATTTACCGAACCCTGAACCAAGTTAATAACCCGCCATTTTTAGTGATGATTGAAAAATTAGAGAGATATAGACATGGATAAACAATACCTACGTGAAAAGCTGGATGCCATGCGCCAGAATTTGTTGAGTCAACCCACCACGAACGAGCGGTGGGCGTGCTAGACCAAGCGCATATGAGCAAAAAAATGCTTAAAATCAAGAAAAAATTAGTTGCTCTTGAAATGGAACGGTGCCAGAGAAAAATTGAGCACAAAGATTGTTCCAAGATTGACCAAAAAATCAAAGAGCAGAAGGAGATATTTGAATTCTGTTGTAAAAAAGACTAAGGAGGAAGTGCGTGGAATTACTGATTTACCTAATCCTATTTTTACTGGTCTTGATTGTCTCAAGTACAACCAATAAGCTTCTGCCCTTTTTGCCTCTCCCTTTGGTGCAAATTCTTTTGGGAATTGTGATTGGTCTCTTTTTACCTAATACCGACTTTCACCTCAATACGGAGTTGTTTTTGGCCCTGGTTATCGGGCCCTTGCTTTTCCGAGAGTCGGAAGAAGCGGATATTACAGCTATTTTAAAACACTGGCGAATTATTGTTTATCTCATATTTCCAGTGATTTTTATCTCGACTCTGAGTTTGGGTGGCTTGGCCCATCTTCTTTGGCTTAGCCTTCCCTTGGCGGCTTGCTTGGCTGTTGGGGCAGCTCTTGGCCCAACGGACTTGGTGGCTTTTGCTTCTCTTTCGGAGCGTTTTAGCTTTCCTAAGCGCGTGTCCAATATCCTTAAGGGTGAAGGACTCTTGAATGATGCATCTGGTTTGGTGGCCTTTCAGGTAGCTTTGACAGCTTGGACAACTGGAGCCTTTTCCCTTGGGCAAGCGAGTAGTTCGCTTATCTTTTCAATCCTAGGCGGTTTTTTAATTGGATTTTTAACAGCTATGACCAACCGTTTCCTCCATACCTTCTTGATAAGTGTGCGCGCAACGGATATTGCCAGTGAGCTTTTATTAGAATTGAGTTTGCCTCTGGTGACCTTTTTCCTAGCAGAAGAAGTCCATGTTTCAGGGATTATTGCCGTTGTGGTTGCTGGGATTTTAAAGGCAAGCCGTTTTAAGAAAATTACGCTCCTAGAAGCCCAAGTGGATACGGTGACCGAGACGGTCTGGCATACAGTGAACTTTATGCTTAACGGTTCTGTCTTTGTGATTTTAGGGATGGAGCTGGAAATGATAGCAGAACCTATCTTGACCAATCCAATCTATAATCCCTTACTTTATTGCTATCTCTTGTCGCCCTGACCTTTGTCCTCTTTGCCATTCGTTTTGTCATGATCTATGGCTATTATGCCTATAGGACTAGACGTCTCAAGAAAAAGCTAAATAAGTATATGAAGGACATGCTTCTTTTGACCTTCTCAGGTGTTAAGGGAACGGTGTCGATTGCTACGATCCTTCTGATACCAAGTAATCTAGAGCAGGAGTATCCTCTCTTACTTTTCCTTGTTGCAGGTGTGACGCTTGTAAGCTTTTTAACAGGTCTCTTGATCCTGCCTCATCTTTCGGATGAACAGGAAGAAAGTAAGGATTATCTCATGCATATCGCCATTTTGAATGAGGTTACTTCGGAGTTAGAAAAAGAGTTGGAAGGGACCAGAAATAAACTTCCCCTCTATGCGGCTATTGACAATTATCATGGGCGTATTGAAAATCTTATCCTGAGCCAAGAAAATAAGAGCGAGCAAGAGGACTGGGAAGCCTTGAAACTTCTTATCCTCAGTATTGAGAGTGATGGTTTGGAACAGGCTTACGAAGAGGACAAGATGAGTGAGCGTGCCTATCGAGTTTACCAGCGTTATCTGAAAAATATGGAACAAGGTATCAATCGCAAGTTTGCTTCACGATTGACCTATTATTTCCTTGTTTCCTTGCGGATTTTACGTTTTCTCCTTCACGAAGTCTTTACCTTAGGCAAGACCTTCCGCAGTTGGAAAAATGAAGAATCTAAGAAACTCAGAGCCCTTGACTATGACCAAATTGCAGAGCTCTATCTAGAAAATACAGAGATGATTATCGAAAGTTTGGAGAACCTAAAAGGAGTTTATAAGAGTTCTTTAATCAGCTTCATGCAGGATTCTCGTCTCCGAGAAACAGCTATTATTACCAGTGGTGCTTTTGTCGAACGGGTTATCAATCGTGTCAAACCCAACAATATCGATGAAATGCTGAGAGGCTATTATTTGGAGCGTAAGTTGATTTTCGAATACGAAGAAAAACGATTGATTACAACCAAGTATGCCAAGAAGTTACGACAAAATGTGAATAACTTAGAAAACTATTCCTTGAAGGAAGCTGCCAATACCCTGCCTTATGATATGGTGGAATTGGTAAGAAGAAATTAATCAAGATTATAAGTGAAGGAGTGTGACATGAAGAAGTGGTGGAAAGAGCTGGCAGATAAGCCTTTAGTAAAAGCTTTTTTACATTATTATCAAGCATCAGATAGTGAGCTGACCAGCGTCGCAGTGGCCTACTATTGGTTGATTTCGATTTTCCCCCTGCTTTTGGTGGTGGTCAATATCCTCCCTTATTTTCAGATTCCAGTTTCTAATTTTTTAAAGGTTGTCAATGAATTCTTGCCCGATACCATGTATGATGTGGTCGCAAAGATTATTACAGAAGTGCTGACCCAACCGTCAACGGGCTTATTGAGTTTTGCAGTTTTGTCAGCCATCTGGACCTTTTCAAAATCCATGAATTTCCTACAGAAAGCCTTTAATAAAGCTTACGGAGTAGCAAAAAATCGTGGAATGATTTCCCGTCAGCTCATGAGTTTGTTTGTCAGTTTTGGCTTGCAGATTCTCTTTGCCTTAGCTCTGTTTTTGAGTGTCTTTGGGCGAATGCTTCTCAACCTTATCAAAAGTTACTGGAAATCGGATAGTCCTCTCTTTGATTATCTGCAAGACCTAACAGGCCCCTTGGTATATGCCTTGATTTTTGCAATCTTGGTCATGCTTTATTATTTCCTGCCTCATGTTAAGGTTCGACGAATTCGCTATGTGTTGCCAGGTAGTGTCTTTGTCTTGTTGACTCTAGTCTTACTGCTCAATATCTTTTCAGTCTATATCAATAATTATGTCAATCATCTAGTGGACGTGCGTTTTTTCAGTTCCGTCGTCGTGGTGGTCATGATGTTCTGGTTTATTCTCATCGCTAAGATTTTAATTGTCGGTGCAGTTATCAATGCCAGTGTCCAGAGTGTGAAAGATCCGACCTTTAGAAAAGACTAATACTCTTCGAAATCTCTTCAAGCCACGTCAGCTTCGCCTTGCCGTATATATCATAGGTATAGGTAACTGACTTCGCCAGTCTTATCCACAACCTCAAAACAGTGTTTTGAGCAGCCTGCAGCTAGCTTTCTAGTTTATTCTTTGATTTTCATTGAGTATAACTCATTCCTTATCCATTACAAAACGCATACTATCAAACCTGATAATATGCGCTTTTTTGATTGTAAAAATTAATAGATAAACATGGCATCGCCAAAACTAAAGAAGCGGTAGTGTTCTTGAATGGCATGGTGGTAGGCCTCTAAGACTAATTCACGACCTGCAAAGGCAGAAACCAGCATAACCAGAGTTGATTTTGGCAGATGGAAGTTGGTTGAGAAGGCATCCACGACCTTCCATTCATAGCCAGGTTTGATAAAGATATTGGTCCAGCCAGAATCTGCCTGGATTTGTCCATCAAACTTGGAACCAATGGTCTCCAAGGTGCGGATAGAAGTGGTTCCAACAGCGATGACACGACCACCATTTTCCTTAACAGAGCGAAGAATGTTAGCTGCTTCCTCAGAAAGTTGGTAAAATTCTGAGTGCATTTCATGTTCGTCCAGATTGTCAACTGAAACGGGTCTAAAGGTTCCGAGCCCGACATGAAGAGTCAGATAGACCAGATGAACTCCTTTAGCTTGGATTTCTGCTAGCAGTTCTTTGGTGAAGTGAAGTCCAGCAGTTGGTGCAGCAGCAGAGCCACTTTCTTTGGCGTAGACCGTTTGATAGCGTTCACGGTCATCCAGTTTTTCGTGTATATAAGGTGGCAGAGGCATTTCTCCCAGACTTTCCAAGACTTCTAGGAAAATTCCTTGGTATTCAAAGCGGACAATGCGGCCCCCGTGAGTCAATTCTTCTGTAACGACAGCGCTGAGACGACCATCACCAAAGCTGACACGAGTACCAACCTTGAGGCGTTTGGCAGGTTTAGCCAGAACTTCCCACTCATCTCCAGCAGTATTTGAGCAGGAGAAGTTCCACATGGCCTCCTGTCTCTTCCTTTTGTCCATAGAGGCGAGCAGGGAGAACGCGGGTGTCGTTCATGACAAGGGCATCACCAGGTTCCAACATCTCAACAATAGAGTGGAAGTGTTTATCTTGCATTTCTCCCGTCTCCCGGTTGACGATGAGGAGTTTAGAGGCATCTCGTTTTTCAAGGGGCGTTTGGGCAATCAATTCCTCGGGTAAGTGGAAATCAAAATCAGCTGTATTCATATATCTGTTCATTCTTTCTAAGTTCTAATCTTATCCATTATAACATGTTTCAAGTTTGGGCGCTCTTTTTTTAGAAATTAAATCGTTTTCACTTGACAAAAATTGGTCTATACCATATAATGAATATAGATTAAATCGGAGGATGAAAAGATGAAAGTTATTAAAGTTGAAAACCAAGTTCAAGGTGGAAAAGTTGCTTTTGAGATTTTGAAGGAAAAGTTGGCCAATGGTGCTCAAACTCTAGGACTTGCGACAGGAAGTAGCCCACTTGAATTTTACAAGGAAATTGTTGAGAGTGACCTTGATTTTTCAAATCTAACCAGTGTCAACCTTGATGAGTATGTGGGTCTTGATGGGGACAACCCACAGTCTTACCGTTACTTCATGCAAGAAAACTTGTTTAACCAAAAACCATTTAAAGAAAGTTTCTTGCCTCGTGGGGTTAAGGACAATGCTGAGGCAGAAGTTGAACGCTACAACCAAATTTTGGCTGACCATCCAGTTGACCTCCAAATCTTGGGAATCGGTCGCAATGGACATATCGGATTTAATGAACCTGGTACTCCATTTGACAGTCAAACGCATCTTGTAGAACTTGATCAGTCTACTATCGAAGCTAATGCGCGCTTCTTTGACAAGATTGAAGACGTCCCAACCCAAGCCATTTCAATGGGTATTAAAAATATCTTGGATGCCAAGTCAATCCTGCTCTTTGCTTACGGTGAATCAAAAGCAGAAGCTATTGCTGGAACAGTGTCTGGCCCAGTGACTGAGAGTCTACCAGCAAGTAGCTTACAAAACCACCCTGATGTGACCATTATTGCGGATGCTGAAGCGCTCAGCTTACTTGAGAAATAAAAAACGGAATCGTTCAGTGTGTTCTATTGAACGCTTTCAACTCTTGTATAAATGGAAGAAAAAATCAAAATTAAACCGCATTTTTTCTTGACAATTATTCCTTTTACGTGTAAAATAGAATAGATCTTGAACTTGAAGGGAGTGAAAAAAATGTCTAAAACAGTAGTACGTAAGAATGAATCTCTTGACGACGCACTTCGTCGTTTCAAACGTGCGGTTACTAAAGCTGGTACTCTTCAAGAAACACGCAAACGTGAATTCTATGAAAAACCTTCTGTAAAACGTAAACGTAAATCAGAAGCAGCTCGTAAACGTAAAAAATTCTAATTAGAAATGAAAGGCTAGAGAAATCTAGTCTTTTTTCTGTTAAATAAATACTTCAAAGCCTGCAAAAATCTCAAATATCCTCCTACAATTTGATATAATAGTAAAAAGAACTCATTTGAAGGAGGAAATGATGTCGGTTTTAGTAAAAGAAGTGATTGAAAAGCTCAGACTAGACATTGTCTATGGCGAACCAGAATTACTTGAAAAGGAAATTAATACTGCGGACATTACGCGACCTGGTCTTGAAATGACGGGCTATTTTGACTATTATACGCCTGAGCGGATTCAGCTCTTGGGAATGAAGGAGTGGTCCTATCTCGTTTCAATGTCCTCTCACAACCGCTACCAAGTCTTGAAAAAAATGTTTCTACCTGAGACACCTGCGGTTATTGTTGCCCGTGGTTTGGTGGTTCCGGAGGAAATGTTAAAGGCAGCCAGAGAATGTAAGATTGCCATCTTAACTAGTCGTACAGCAACCAGTCGTTTATCTGGAGAGTTATCTAGCTATCTGGATTCTCGTTTGGCAGAACGGACCAGTGTGCACGGTGTCTTGATGGATATCTATGGTATGGGTGTTTTGATTCAGGGCGATAGTGGCATCGGTAAGAGTGAGACAGGTCTAGAGCTTGTCAAACGTGGTCACCGCTTGGTAGCCGATGATCGGGTAGATATTTATTCTAAGGATGAATTAACTCTTTGGGGTGAACCAGCTGAAATCTTGAAACACTTGATTGAAATTCGTGGGGTTGGGATTATCGATGTTATGAGCCTCTACGGTGCGAGTGCGGTCAAGGATTCTTCACAAGTCCAGCTGGCTGTTTACTTGGAGAATTATGATACGCATAAAACCTTTGATCGTCTTGGAAACAATGCAGAGGAATTAGAAATTTCTGGCGTAGCCATTCCTCGTATCCGCATTCCAGTGAAAACAGGTCGAAATATCTCTGTCGTGATTGAGGCTGCTGCCATGAATTATCGTGCTAAGGAAATGGGCTTTGATGCGACGCGTTTGTTCGAAGAACGCTTGACAAATCTTATTGCTCAAAACGAGGTGCCTAATGCTTGATCCAATTGCTATTCATCTAGGTCCTCTAGCTATTCGTTGGTATGCCTTGTGTATTGTGACAGGCTTGATTCTTGCAGTTTATTTGACCATGAAAGAAGCGCCTCGAAAGAAGATCATACCAGACGATATTTTAGATTTTATCTTAGTAGCCTTTCCCCTGGCTATTTTAGGAGCTCGTCTCTACTATGTCATTTTCCGTTTTGATTACTATAGTCAGAACTTGGGAGAAATTTTTGCCATTTGGAATGGTGGTTTGGCCATTTACGGTGGTTTGATAACTGGGGCTCTTGTACTTTATATCTTTGCTGATCGTAAACTCATTAATACTTGGGATTTTCTAGATATTGCAGCGCCTAGCGTCATGATAGCCCAAAGTTTGGGTCGCTGGGGCAATTTCTTTAACCAAGAAGCTTATGGTGCAGCAGTGGATAATCTGGATTATCTACCTGGCTTTATCCGTGACCAGATGTATATTGAGGGGAGCTACCGTCAACCGACCTTCCTTTATGAGTCTCTTTGGAATCTGCTTGGCTTTGCCTGATTCTGATATTCAGACGAAAATGGAAGAGTCTTAGACGAGGTCATATCACTGCTTTCTACTTGATTTGGTATGGTTTCGGTCGTATGGTTATCGAAGGCATGCGGACAGATAGTCTCATGTTCTTTGGTCTTCGAGTGTCTCAATGGCTATCAGTTGTCCTTATCGGACTGGGTATTTTTATCATTCTTTATCAAAATCGAAAGAAGGCCCCTTACTATGTTACAGAGGAGGAAAACTAAATGTTAGAAGTTGCATATATTCTTGTAGCCTTTGCTTTGATTGTCTTTTTGGTCTATCTGATTATCACTGTACAAAAGCTTGGTCGTGTGATCGATGAAACAGAGAAGACGATTAAAACCTTGACTTCAGATGTGGATGTAACCTTGCATCATACCAATGAATTGCTGGCTAAAGTCAATGTCTTGGCAGATGATATCAATGTCAAGGTGGCAACGATTGATCCACTCTTTAGTGCTGTTGCAGATTTATCTCTATCTGTTTCAGACCTCAATGACCATGCGCGTGTCTTGAGCAAAAAAGCTTCATCAGCTGGTTCAAAAACCATTAAGACTGGTGCAAGTTTGTCAGCTCTTCGTCTTGCAAGTAAATTTTTCAAAAAATAAAAAAGGAGAATCCTTATGGGTAAACTATCCTCAATCCTTTTAGGAACCGTTTCAGGTGCAGCTCTTGCCTTGTTTTTAACAAGCGACAAGGGCAAACAAGTTTGCAGTCAAGCTCAAGATTTTCTAGATGATTTGAGAGAAGATCCTGAATATGCTAAAGAGCAGGTCTGTGAAAAACTGACAGAAGTTAAGGAACAAGCTACAGATTTTGTTCTTAAAACTAAAGAACAGGTTGAGTCAGGTGAAATCACTGTGGACAGTGTCCTTGCTCAAGCTAAATCATGTGCTCGTCAAGCGACAGAAGCATCAAAAGATCGATTCAATAATCTCAAGGAGCAGTGGCAAGAAAAGTCCGATAGTCTTGATGAATCAGAAGAGATTGTGATTGATATCGAAGAAGAAAAAATCTAAATTTGACGAGAATGAGCGAAAACTCAATTCTAGGAGAAAATGAAGCACATTTTCCCACAATCAAACGCATAGTATCAAGGATTGTAATTGCCTGATATTATGCGTTTTTTATGATTTTTAAGACTTTTTGATAAACCTTTTTTAAAACACATGAGTGTTATGATTTTTTATGGTATAATGGCAGTGTTAGAAGTGAAATATTTACATTTTTTTATATTTTACTGATATTTTAGTAATATTAAGCAATCAATTTTCTATGATTAGAAATCAATGTGGTAGCTTATGATCAGGTAGAGGAAAAGCTCTAAAATTTTAGTCAAGAAACGATTTAGTATTCTGTCAAGGGAAAATATTAGAACCCTCTATTTTGTAAAAAATAGTTAGAAAGAAAGTTAGTAAAATGAAAGACATTTTTAATAAACGTCAACGCTTTTCAATTCGAAAGTTTTCGGTTGGAGTGGCTTCTGTATTAATAGGAATTACCTTGTTTACACCATCCCAGGGAGTACTGGCTTCTACGGAAAATAATTTGGCAACAGAGATAGGGGCTAATTCTGAAAGGGCAAATTCGACCCCTATTGTAGAGAAAAAAGAAGAGAATCAAAATTCACCAGAGAATCAAGATGCTATCCCCAGTCCAGTCCCAAAAGATACTCCAATAATATCTACAAGAACTACAGAACTTGAGACATCTGGGGATAAAGAAAATAATAGCTTGACCACAAGGGCTTCCGTGGCGGGTGAAGACAGATCAAGTGCTCCAGCGGTGAGAGCGGCATCGAATCCTTCCGAGATAAAAAAATATGAATTGACTGAGGAAGATGCTAAAAAAATCAAAGCAGGAGTAATCGGTTCAGAAGGCAATAAGCTTGACAGTTTGTTATTAAACGGCCCTGAGTTAAGTCCAGAAGCCTATACAGATGATGATTACTTGAAGGATAAAGATGAACTTTATATTTATGAAAAAGGCGGGAAAAAGTATGTAGGCTATAATAGTCATCCTATGTTAGAAGATACTGATGGTGATGGTATTATTGACAGTAAAGAAAAGCCAGATGAAAAATTAAAATGGAATGTCAGTGAGCGCGATATGATTATGTTCATGGAATTGTCCTACCGTGATGATAATTATATTGATAGAGTGCTGGATCATAAGAAACCCTTAACAGAGTCAGAGTTATATAAAAAGAATGGTGACAGTAGACCACGCTATGAGTATATGATGATGAATAAGGAATTGGGGCCTTATTGGGAAAGGAAAAAAAGTTATCATACCTCCAGTGGACTAGATGCTGTCTTGTATGAAACAAAGAGTGATTTCTCATATTTACCAAATGGAACTGCACAAGTATTAGCATTTCGTGGAACAAGTGATGCGAAAGATATTAAAGCAGATATCACTCTGGGGACTGGAGGAAATCCTCAGCAAGGGATCGATGCAGAAAATATCATGCGTGAACTAGCTAAAGATAAGAGTATTACCAATCTATATTTGACAGGACACTCTTTAGGAGGATATTTAGTACAACGGGCAATGGTTGAAGCCTATCAGTTGGCATATTCTGACAGCAGAGTCATGTCTTCTAAAGACCAGCGGGCTTATAGAAACTTTTATAATAATGTCTTAAAAAAAGGAACAACCTTTAATGCCCCAAAAGTTGTGACCAATTTCTTTTCCAATAATGAATTTTGGCAGAAAGGTCTAGATAGTAAAAAAATAGCTAAGTCTGGAAAAATGACACATTATATAGTTAATAATGATTCTACTATAGGAAAAAGTGTCAGTAATGATAGTGATGTTGTCATAAATGTTGGGAATACAAAAGGAGGTCATAGTTCACGTTCTTATTTTGAAGCCGATATGATTAATAGACGATCAGAGTTCATGTCTGGGAAACGAATTTCCTTAGATGGGACAGGTTATCAAGATAAAAAAATGACAACAGCTAAATCTGTAGAAAAAGTTGGAGAAACTGTTGTATATAGTAAACGTGGAGATGACATCATTAAGTCAACAACTGTTAGTATCAAAGATCCCGATACAGGGCAGATTACTAAAAATACACTTGATGAAGTGTTCAAGAAAGATGGTGCCAAATCAACAGTTGTGGTTACGTCAATCGAGCCAAGTGTTCGTTATGAAAAAGACGCTACGAGAGCCAAAGGTGGGGCAAATGTAACAGAAGCTGGTACTCCAGGCACTAGAACAGTAACTACAACCTACACAGTCAATCCGACAGATGGTAGCCTTGTTTCGCATGAAGAACCGGCAGTAGTAGTCCCATCAAAACCGACAGTGGTCAAAGTCCCAGCTAAGGATGAGGTTACATACCTCAAAGAAGGCGATGATGTGGTTAAGAAGATAACCACTTACATGGTCAATGCAAGTACAGGAGCTCTTACTCCAACAGAGAAAAAGGAAATCTTCAAACAAAATGGTGCCAAAGCTAAGGTTGTTGTTACGCCATTACAGCCAAGTGTTCGTTATGAAAAAGACGCTACGAGAGCTAAGGGCGGAAAAAATGTAACAACAGCTGGTACTTCAGGCACTAGAACAGTCACTACAACTTATACTGTTAACCCTGCAGATGGTAGCCTCATTCCGCATGAGGGCAAACCCGTCATCAAACAGTCAACTCCTACGGTGGTCAAAGTTCCAGCCAAAGATGAGGTTGAGTACCTCAAAGACGGTGATGATGTTGTTAAGAAGACAACCACTTACGCGGTCAATGCAAGTACAGGAGCTCTTACTCCAACAGTAAGGAAAGATGTTGCCAATCCAAAAGGTGCCAAATCTAAAATTGTGGTTACACCACTTAAGCCAAATGTTCGTTATGAAAAAGACGCCACAAGAGCCAAAGGTGAAGCAAAAATCACAGTAGCTGGTACTTCAGGTACAAGAACAGTAACTACCACCTACACGGTTAATCCTACAGATGGTAGCCTTATTCCACATGAAGGAAAACCCGTCATCAAACAGTCAACTCCTACGGTGGTCAAAGTTCCAGCCAAAGATGAGATTGAATACCTCAAAGAAGGCGATAATGTTGTTAAGAAGACAACCACTTATGCGGTCAATGCCAGTACAGGTGCTCTTACTCCAACAGTAAGGAAAGACGTTGCCAATCCAAAAGGTGCCAAATCTAAAGTTGTGGTTACACCACTTAAGCCAAGTGTTCGTTATGAAAAAGACGCTACAAGACCCAAAGGTGAAGCTAATGTAACAACAGCTGGTACTTCAGGTACAAGAACAGTAACTACCACCTACACGGTTAATCCTACAGATGGTAGCCTTATTCCACATGAAGGAAAACCAGTTATCAAATCGTCAACTCCTACGGTGGTCAAAGTTCCAGCCAAAGATGAGGTTGAATACCTCAAAGAAGGCGATGACGTTGTTAAGAAGACTACAAGTTACCAAGTCAATGCGAGTACAGGTACCCTTACTTCAATAGAGAAAAAGGAAGTGTTCAAGCAAGATGGTGCCAAATCAACAGTTGTGGTTACACCACTTGAGCCAATTGTTCGTTATGAAAAAGACGCCACAAGAGCCAAAGGTGAAGCTAATGTAACAACAGCTGGTACTCCAGGGACAAGTACAGTAACTACAACCTATACTGTTAATCCGACAGATGGTAGCCTTGTTCCGCATGAAGAACCAGCAGTGGTAGTCCCATCAAAACCGACAGTGGTCAAAGTGCCAGCTAAAGATGAGGTTGAATACCTAAAAGACGGCGATGACGTTGTTAAGAAGACTACAACTTACGAAGTGAATGCAAGCACAGGTGCTCTTATTCCAACAGTAAGGAAAGACATTGCTAGTCCAAATGGCACGAAAGCTACAGTAGTGGTTACACCACTTGAGCCAAGTGTACGTTATGAGAAAGATGCCACAAAAGCCAAAGGTGAAGCTAATGTAACAACAGCTGGTACTCCAGGTACAAGTACAGTAACTACCACCTACACAGTCAATTCGACAGATGGTAGCCTCATTCCGCATGAAGAACCTGCAGTGGTAGTCCCATCAAAACCTACAGTGGTCAAAGTCCCAGCCCAAGACGAGGTTGAATACCTCAAAGAAGGCGATAATGTTGTTAAGAAGACAACAACTTACGAAGTGAATGCAAGCACAGGTGCCCTTACTCCAACAGAGACAACAGAAATCTTCAAGCGAAATGGCGCTAAATCTAAAGTTATCGTTACATCAATAGAGCCAAGTGTTCGTTATGAAAAAGACGCCACAAGAGCCAAAGGTGAAGCTAATGTAACAACAGCTGGTACGCCAGGGACAAGTACAGTAACCACAACCTATACTGTGAATTCGACAGATGGCAGTCTCATTCTCCATGAAGAACCTGCAGTAGTAGTCCCATCAAAACCGACAGTGGTCAAGGTCCCAGCCCAAGACGAGGTTGAATACCTCAAAGACGGCGATAATGTGGTTAAAAAAACCACCACTTATACGGTCAATGCAAGCACAGGTATCCTTACTCCAACAGAGAAAAAGGAAATCTTCAAACAAAATGGTGCCAAGGCTAAGGTTGTTATTACCTCACTTGAGCCAAGTGTTCATTATGAAAAAGACATCACAAGAGCCAAAGGTGAAGTAAAAATCACAGAAGCTGGTACTCCAGGCACTAGAACAGTCACTACAACTTATACTGTTAACCCTGCAGATGGCAGCCTCATTCCGCATGAAGGACCTGTAGTAGTAGTCTCATCCAAAGATACAGTGGTCAAGGTTCCAGCTAAAGATGAGATTGAATATCTCAAAGACGGCGATGAAGTTGTTAAGAAGACAACAACTTACGAAGTCAATCCAAGTACCGGCACCCTTACTTCAACAGAGACAACAGAAATCTTCAAGCGAAATGGCGCCAAATCCACAGTTGTCATCACGCCCCTTGAGCCAAGTGTTCGTTATGAAAAAGACGTCACGAGAGCCAAAGGTGGGGCAAATGTAACAGAAGCTGGTACTCCAGGAACTAGAACAGTCACTACAACCTACACGGTTAATCCTACAGATGGTAGCCTCGTTCCGCATGAAGAACCAGCAGAAGTAGTCCCACCAAAACCGACAGTGGTCAAAGTGCCAGCCAAAGATGAGGTTGAATACCTCAAAGAAGGCGATGATGTTGTTAAGAAGACCATAACTTACGCGGTCAATGCAAGTACGGGCTCCCTAACTCCAATAGAGACAACAGAAATCTTCAAGAGAAACGGTGCTAAATCTAAAGTTATCGTTACCCCACTTGAGCCAAGTGTCCGTTATGAGAAAGATGCCACGAGAGCTAAAGGTGAAGCTAATGTAACAACAGCTGGTACCCCAGGAACAAGTACAGTCACTACAACCTACACGGTTAATCCTACAGATGGTAGCCTCGTTCCGCATGAAGAACCAGCAGAAGTAGTCCCACCAAAACCGACAGTGGTCAAAGTTCCAGCTCAAGATGAGGTCGAATACCTCAAAGAAGGCGATGATGTTGTTAAGAAGACCATAACTTACGCGGTCAATGCAAGTACAGGTGCCCTTATTCCAACAGAGACAACAGAAATCTTCAAACAAAATGGTGCCAAATCTACAGTTGTTGTTACGCAAATCGAGCCAATTGTTCGTTATGAAAAAGACACCACAAGAGCCAAAGGTGAAACTAATGTAACAATAGCTGGTACTCCAGGGACAAGTACAGTAACTACAACATATACAGTCAATTCTACAGATGGTAGCCTCGTTCCCCATGAAGAACCAGCAGAAGTAGTCCCATCAAAACCGACAGTGGTCAAAGTGCCAGCTCAAGATGAGGTTGAATACCTCAAAGAAGGCGATGACATTGTTAAGAAGACAACCAGCTACCAAGTCAATGCAAGTACCGGTGACCTGACTTCAACAGAGACAACAGAAATCTTAAAGAGAAACGGTGCTAAATCTACAGTTGTTGTTACGCCAATCCAGCCAATTGTTCGTTATGAAAAAGACACCACAAGAGCCAAAGGTGAAACTAATGTAACAATAGCTGGTACTCCAGGAACAAGCACAGTAACCACAACCTATACTGTCAATCCTACAGATGGCAGCCTCATTCCGCATGAAGAACCTGCAGTGGTAGTTCCCGCAAAACCTACAGTGGTCAAAGTCCCAGCTCAAGATGAGGTTGAATACCTCAAAGAAGGTGATGATGTAGTTAAGAAGACAACCAGCTACCAAGTCAATGCAAGTACCGGTGCTCTCACTCCAACAGAGAAAAAGGAAGTGTTCAAACAAAATGGCGCCAAATCTACAGTTGTTGTTACCTCACTTGAGCCAAGTGTTCGTTATGAGAAAGACGCCACAAAAGCCAAAGGTGAAGCTAATGTAACAACAGCTGGTACACCAGGAACAAGAACAGTAACCACAACCTATACTGTTAACCCTGCAGACGGTAGCCTTATTCCACATGAAGGAAAACCAGTTATCAAACTTTCAACGCCTACAGTGGTCAAGGTCCCAGCTAAGGATGAGGTTGAATACCTTAAAGATGGTGATGATGTAGTTAAGAAGACAACCAGCTATCAAGTCAATTCAAGTACCGGTGCCCTTACTCCAACTGTAAGGAAAGACATTACCAGTCCAAATGGCGCTAAATCAACAGTTGTTGTTACGTCACTTGAACCAAGTGTTCGTTATGAGAAAGATGCCACAAGAGCCAAAGGTGAAGCTAATGTAACAGTAGCTGGTACTCCAGGTACCAGAACAGTAACCACAACATATGCAGTTAATCCTACAGACGGCAGCCTCATTCCACATGAAGGTCAACCTGTTATCAAACTTTCAACTACTACAGTGGTCAAGGTCTCGGCCAAAGACGAAGTAGTAGAAACTCCGATTGAACCAGAAGTGGAATATGTTAAAGATGTTGAAAAAGACTTCGGTACACCAGATCAGCGTACTGAGGGTGAAAAAGGTAAAACAGTTACTATAACTGCTTACGATGTAGATTCAAAGGACGGTCATATCACAGAACACGTTGGTAATCCAGTATTCATCCCCGCAGGTAAGACAATCGTTAAAGTAGGAGCTAAAACTAAGGTTGAACAATCTAAAGATTCTGAAGGTCGCGATGTGATTGATACCACTACCTATGAAGTTAATCCAAAAACAGGTAAGGTAACTCCAACAACAGTTCGAACTTATGGAACAACAAAAGAACCAACAGTTGAGAAGAGAGTAGTAACATCACCTGTTGTCTATGAAAAAGATGGTACGAAAGAAAAAGGTACAGCCCCAACTACTGTTAAAGGTGAAGATGGTGAAGATACTGTCACAACCATTTACACTGTGGATCCTAATACTGGAAAGATTACAGCAAGTGAAGGTCAACCAGTTCGTACGAAAGAACCAACTAATACTATTGTCAAAGTCGCAGCTAAGGATAAAGTAGAAACAACAGAAATCCCATCACCTAAGAAATACGTAAAAGATGATACACGTGACAAAGGACAAGACAATGTAGAAGAAGCAGGCCAAGCAGGTTCACGTACAACAACAACAACTTACGAAGTAAATCCAGCAGATGGAACAATTACAGAAAGAGTAGGAGAACCAGTAGTAGTAAATCCAACAGTAACAATTGTCAAAGTTCCAGCTAAGGATAAAGTAGTAGAAACCCCGATTGAACCAGAAGTGGAATATGTTAAAGATGTTGAAAAAGACTTCGGTACACCAGATCAGCGTACTGAGGGTGAAAAAGGTAAAACAGTTACTACAACTACTTACTATGTAGATCCAAAGGACGGTCATATCACAGAACACGTTGGTAATCCAGTATTCATCCCCGCAGGTAAGACAATCGTTAAAGTAGGAGCTAAAACTAAGGTTGAACAATCTAAAAATCCTGAAGGTCGTGATGTGATTGATACCACTACCTATGAGGTTGATCCAAAAACAGGTAAGGTAACTCCAACAACAGTTCGAACTTATGGTAAAACGAAAGAACCAAAAGTAGAGATAGAACAAGATCCTAAGACAGGTGAAGTTACAGTAACACCGAAGAAACCAGATGGCTCAACATACCCACCAGGAACTAAGGTAGAAATCTCAGGCGAAGATGGTAAAGGTAAAGTAGCAAACAGTGATCTACCAGATGTAGAAAAACCAGGTATAGGTAAGACTACTGAGCCAGGTAAACCATCTGTGGAAGTTCCTAATGTAACAACTCCGCCTAAGGTAACAATTTTTGAAAATGGTCTATTACCAGATTCAATTGAATTGCCAGAGCTCATGATTGAGGTTCGATGGATTGGTGAAGATGGAAATGGATTGAAACCATCCCTTAAGACAGGTAGTGAAAAGGATGCTGAACATGGATCAATTTCTGGATATGAATTTGTACGAACTGTGATTGATGAAAATGAACCAGTAATGACTCACATTTTCAGAAAAGTAAGTTCAAACACAACTCCAATTCCAGTAACACCTGATACTAATGGAAATTCTAGTCACGATACGCCTGCGCTAACCACTCCAACTCCAGTTACGCCAGTAATACCTGATGCTAATGGAAATTCTGGTCAAGATACAGCTGTATCACCAACTCCAATTCCAGATGCAGTTACTCCGAATGAAAATCATGAAGATGCTACAGATTCTATTGATAATAGAGCTAAGTCAAATAATTCTCAAAATGTATTGCCAAATACAGGAACAGAATCAAACGCGACTCTTGCATCTCTAGGACTTCTTGGTATGCTAGGCGGTCTCAGATTTCTTATTGGAAAGAAAAAAGAAGACTAAAATAAAAATGTAGTCAAAATATGAATTGTTCATTGTTAAGTGGACAATGAATGTAAAAGATAAAGAAACGGCCTTGTTCCTCATTTCAAGAGGTACAAGGCTGTTGTCGTATTCTAGAAAAAAGTAGATATCAATATTCGTACCTAGAGATAATGGGTTGAAATAAAATATGTACAAATCGATGAGGGGATTTAGATTAATTTTTAAAAATGAATTAGAAGTCATATTATACTATTCTAGCTTCAATCTGTTATACTCATTTGAAATCAAGGTTCCCCTTTTGTTGATAGACTATTCAAGAAATATTGTTGTATAAGTATATACTTTAAAAATTATAGGTACACGGAACCAATGATAGGATTTTTTTAATTAAAAACTATTATATATTTGTTTTTTTAAGGAAGAAATTTATTTTTTTGATTTTGTAATAATATAAAAATTATATTTATAGGATATATCTGAAGAATATTTTTAAAAATTAAGGATGGGATATTTATCGTTATTCAGAGTTGTTTTTTTAATTATTATATATTTGCTGATTGCGCTTTCTTTGGATTGCTTGTATTTATACCATTTTAATTGATTAAATATATTGAAAGTGGTATAATCTAGCTGTCAAAACTGTGATGTGAAATGTCTATCATAGTGGTTTTTATTGTTTTATTCCCAGAGGGAATATTGCTTTTAATTTGATTTTGTATTTTAACATAAGGAGGAACAATGGAAAATAAATCAAATTCACTCAATAGAATCAAGCGCCAGCAACGTGAAAAAGTTTTGCGCTTTTCTATTCGTAAGTATAGTTTCGGTGCCGCTTCAGTTGCTGTTGCAGCGCTGATGTTTTTAGGTGCCCGCGTTGCGAGTGCGGATAGTCTAGTCGACAAGACTTCACACTCTACTGCTGGTGTAGTAACACCTGAAAGTAAGGTCGATTCGCCTGAGGATGTTACAGAATCTACTGCAAACAAAGTAGATGAAGGACATAAATCACCAGAAAATCAAGTGCCTGCAGTTCCTGCAAATAGCGCGCCTACAGTTGATAAAGCCAAGTTAAGAAAAGTAGTTGAAGAATTAAATGCTCTTCTTTCAACTAAATTAAACCTTGACGAGTCAGTAGTATCACCTGTCAAAGATAGACTTCAAAAAGGGAAAGAAGCCCTAGAAAGTTCTGAGCTAGCTCAAAAGGATATTGATGAGCTTGCGGAACTCTTGTCTAAAGATGTGACAGTCGTATCAGCTGCTAAGGAATCAACTGAGGTTCAAGTTGATAAACAAGTAGATAAAACTGAGAAGCAAGCTGATAACCTAGCCAACCAATCTTCTCCTGAAGTAAGTGCAAGCGAAGAGAGCCAAACTGTATCAGCTAAAAAAGATGCTTTGAAAGTATCTGTAGATCAATTGAAGGCAGCAGTTCTGGAAGTGCCTGAGCATGAGACTAGCAAAGAAGTTCTTGAAAAAGCCAATGAACTATTGGGCTTGGCTCAAGGTGTTCTTGAAAATACAACAGTTTCTCTGAACGATGTTGAAGACATGACAAAACGTGTGAAGAGAATGTTTAACTCTGTTAAAAACGCTACAACACGTTTGACTTCAGGTGCTCGTGACCCACGTAATGGCAAGAGCATGGGTCAAGGGACAGGTGGAAGAGCTGCAACGGTATCTTCAAGATGGACCGATCAAGATAATCTATTAAGTTATCAACGTTTCTATGGAAGTGATGGATCTGGAAATCGTAGGAATAATGACAGACAATTCGTAGAGGAAAAAGTGGATATGACCGCTCGAATTGAGACGATTAATGGGCAGAGGTATGTAGTTTACGATGTGTTCTTTAATAATGACGGTCGAAACATAGCTGAAAGGAGTTACCAACAGGCGTACAGACTCCTGCTACAACCTAAAATATTAGATTTAGCTGGTAGTGGTGCATACAATCCAGATACCATAAGAGATTTATACTTCGAAATCTATCGTAAAAACAATCCAAATGAAGGTGGGACACTCTCACAAAATCCAGAAAAATTTCATCGTGAAAGGACACTGAATTACCACTTTATACATGATAATGAGCGAAGTCAGAATGGATTTACCTATTTTAACAGTGCAGGTGTTCGTGCATCAGGAGATCATTGGAAAGATATGAGGGATATCTTTAAAGCGAATCAAAATGATCCTGTTTTAGAAAAGGCTGTAAAATTAGAAGGAAATCACAGCGGGTACAGTTATGGATTAGGATTGAAAACTAACGATAAAACAGCTGCTGTTCATATGCATTTAAAGGCAAAATTAAGATCGGGTGTAACGGATGAAGAAGTTAGACGAGCATTTACTATAGGTGTTGCAAGCAGTTATGGTCTAACAACGCACCAATCGTATACTTTCGTGTCAGGGAAAGAATCTAACGAAAATGTACAACCGACTGTTAAACAAAATTCTCAATATCCTATTATCGGTAAAGAAATTACAAAGAAGTTGGAGCTCCTATTGTTGGAAATTTAGATAATCCAGTAGAAATTGGTTTTGTAACGCGTAATGATGGAAGTAAAAACTTCCCTAACGGAATGTCTTGGAGTTGGCTAAATGGAAAACCAAGTACTAGTACAGCAGGAGTATTCAAGCATCAAGTAAAAGCTACCTACAGCGACAATACTTCAAATACTACTACTGCTACATTAAAGGTTATTCCACATAAACCTGCTATTGATCAAGGCTCTGTAAATGAAAAAGCAGGGAAGACTGGGCAAGAGGTTACTGTAAATGTTGGAAACGGAGTGCCAGATGGTTCGACAGTGAATCTTTACGATGGTGATACAGTTATCGGAACTGGAAAAACTAATGGAGGCACTGCGAAAGTTACAGTTAAAGGAGTGCTACCAGAAAAGCCAATTACAGCTGAAACAGTTGTGAATAATGGTGGAACAGTAACTTCTGAACGTAGTACTCCTGTAAAACCAACCCCTGAACGAGATACCCAAAAACCTACATTAGAAATTTCACCAAAAAAACAAACAGTAGTAGAAGGTGATACAGTAACCTTCACAATAACAGCAAGAGATAATAAAGTTGTTACGATAGAAGGTAAAGATTTCACTGACAAATATGGTGATAGACTTCTTTCTCGTCAAGCAACAAATAATAAGGTAAAGATTACTGACACTGAAAAAATAATTGAAATTACTATTAGAACTAAGAAAGAAGACATTGGTAAACCACATGAGATTACTTTCGGAGCTCATGATGATGCAGGTAATAAAGCTGACCCTGTAAAATTTACTTTCAATGTAACACCACGTGATAACCAAAAACCAATCGTTGAAGTTGGCGGAATTCGTTTAACAGAGAATGAACCACAATCTGCACAGTTTTATGTCTATCGTGGAGCTACATTTAATCCGACTGTGAAAGCCTGGGATAATTCAGGTAACATTACTTCTATGAGTGTTGAGAACTTACCAAATGGATCTAAAGCTCAAACTTATACACCTCAAACCGGAAAAGATGGAAGTACGGAAGATAAAAAATACACTACGAGCCTATCTACAGGTACTGTAGCAGATACACAAACACTAGGAGATCACGTAGCTAAGTTCAAAATTTCTGATGGTGTAAATAGTGCTACCTATCTGATGAAGTATAAAGTTGTCGATGTTGTTGTGGAAAACACACCTAAGACAGTCGAATTAAACAGCAAGTCAGGTGATCCAAATGAATACCTAAATACAGCTGGTAAGCAAGACAAGTCAGGTAAACCAGTTGTAGAATCGCAAGCAGATGTCCACTTCCCAGGAGGAATGAAGTTCCGTTGGGACAATGCAAACGGATCAGATACGAATGTAACTTTATCTAAAGTAGGAAAGCAAACTCATAAAGCGATTGCGGTGTTCCCTAAAAATCCAAGTCAGCGTGGTAGTGTCCAAGTATTTGCACCAGAAAAAGCTGAGAGAGATGTTGTTTTCAATGTAGTGGATAATGAAAAACCAAAAGCAAGTCTAAATGGAAAAGAGTTATCAGAAACTGCTAATGAACCAATCTTTACAGTTTATCGTGGAGCTACATTTAACCCAGAGCTAAAAGTATCGGATAACTCTGGTGTGATTTCTAAAGTAGAAGTTAAGGGAGGACTTCCAAAAGGAGTGACTCCAGATCCAGGAGCAACTCCATCTACATTTACAGCTCAAACAGGTAAAGATGGAAGTTCAGAAGATAAGAAATATAAAACTCGCTTATCTTCAGGAACTGTATTGGATACTGAAACTTTAGGAGTACATGAATCAACTATTCATGTAGAAGGAAGTAATCCTTCAGATAGCCGTGATTTCAAATTCAAGTACCGCGTAGTTGATATTGAAACAAGAAATCTTGATGAGCACGGTATCGCAAAAGTACCAGTTGCTTCAACATTAAATAAAACTAATAGTTCTAAAAATATTGATGCGCATAACTATCTGAAAGTAGTAGATAGTCAAGATAAAGCAGATCGTGGTAACAATTATTTACCAAGTGGTATGACTTGGACATGGAAAGACAGATACGGCGTTAATAAAGACCGAGGAACAACACTTGACAATTCAGGTAAATATACTCGAACTGCAACAGCAATATTCCCAGCAGAGAGCCCAGACGGGAAGTTTAGTACAAATCCTAATAGCACGACTAGAGAAGTATTTGCACCAGCAGAAATCAAGCGTAAAGTAATTCTAGCAGTAACACCAACAGCACCTATCGTAGAAGGTAAAGAGAATGGTAGTGTAACAATTACCCCACCAAAACAACCTGATAGTACTAATCAACAAGATATTGATAAAATTACTCTTACTTATACACCGACAGGTCAAACAAGTCCAGAAACTGTAACAGTTACGAAATCTGGAAGCAAATGGACTGTAAATGGTAAGTCTGATGATAAAGTATCAGTATCACCTGAAGGAGTTGTAACAATTTCTGATACTGAAGTTGAAGATAAAACAGAAGTAACTGCAAAAGTTTCTAAGAACATTGATGGTGTACTTACTCTTGAGAGTCCTGTAGCTAGAGGAACAGCAAATGGACCTTTAGCAGCTGAGGTTACAAACCCAGCACCAGTTCCGGAAAAAGCACAAATTACACCAGTTACAGTTGTGACACCTAACAAACCAGGTTCAAGCATTACAGTAGATGGCCCAGTAAATGGTTTAACAGTAGATGATGAAGGTAAACTTAAAGGAAAACCAGAGGTAAATGATTGGAAACCAAAAGAAGAAGAACGCACAGTCGAAATTCCGGTTAAAGTTACAAAAGGTGGCGAGACAGTTACTGTGAAAGTTCCAGTTCCAATTTTACGCGATACAGATGGAGACGGAATCCCAGATAAAGAAGATTCAGATGATGATAACGATGGAATTCCAGATGAGGAAGAAATCAAAAATGGAACAGATCCTAAACACCAACAACTCAAACTCCAGTTGAGATTGAAATTACTCCACAACCAAATGGAGATGCGATTGTAACGCCTAAGAAACCAGGAGGAGGAACATATCCACCAGGTACTAAGGTAGAAATCCCAGGTGAAGATGGAAACACAATTACTGTTGAAATCGGTAAAGACGGTTCAGGTAAAGTACCAAATGACAAACTTCCTAAGAAAGCTGTCCCAGGTACAGGAACAGTAACAGAACCGAACAAGAAACCATCACAACCAGTGAATGTAACAACACCAGCTCGTAAGACACCAACAATAGAGTTGAAACCAGATCCTAAGACAGGTGACGTTACAGTAACACCGCAGAGACCAGGAGGAGGAACATATCCACCAGGAACTACGGTAGAAATCCCAGGTGAAGATGGTCCAATCACTGTTGAAATCGGTAAAGATGGTTCAGGTAAAGTACCAAATGATAAACTTCCTAAGAAAGCTGTTCCAGGTACAGGTAAGATTACAGAACCAGGTAAACCAGCTGTGGAAGTTCCTAATGTAACAACCCCAGCTAAGGTCACACCAGAAACACCAGAAACTGAAAAACCAGTTGAGATTGAAATTACTCCACAACCAAATGGAGATGCGATTGTAACGCCTAAGAAACCAGGAGGAGGAACATATCCACCAGGTACTAAGGTAGAAATCCCAGGTGAAGATGGAAACACAATTACTGTTGAAATCGGTAAAGACGGTTCAGGTGAAGTACCAAATGACAAACTTCCTAAGAAAGCTGTCCCAGGTACAGGAACAGTAACAGAACCGAACAAGAAACCATCACAACCAGTGAATGTAACAACACCAGCTCGTAAGACACCAACAATAGAGTTGAAACCAGATCCTAAGACAGGTGACGTTACAGTAACACCGCAGAGACCAGGAGGAGGAACATATCCACCAGGAACTACGGTAGAAATCCCAGGTGAAGATGGTCCAATCACTGTTGAAATCGGTAAAGATGGTTCAGGTAAAGTACCAAATGATAAACTTCCTAAGAAAGCTGTTCCAGGTACAGGTAAGATTACAGAACCAGGTAAACCAGCTGTGGAAGTTCCTAATGTAACAACCCCAGCTAAGGTCACACCAGAAACACCAGAAACTGAAAAACCAGTTGAGATTGAAATTACTCCACAACCAAATGGAGATGCGATTGTAACGCCTAAGAAACCAGGAGGAGGAACATATCCACCAGGTACTAAGGTAGAAATCCCAGGTGAAGATGGAAACACAATTACTGTTGAAATCGGTAAAGACGGTTCAGGTGAAGTACCAAATGACAAACTTCCTAAGAAAGCTGTCCCAGGTACAGGAACAGTAACAGAACCGAACAAGAAACCATCACAACCAGTGAATGTAACAACACCAGCTCGTAAGACACCAACAATAGAGTTGAAACCAGATCCTAAGACAGGTGACGTTACAGTAACACCGCAGAGACCAGGAGGAGGAACATATCCACCAGGAACTACGGTAGAAATCCCAGGTGAAGATGGTCCAATCACTGTTGAAATCGGTAAAGATGGTTCAGGTAAAGTACCAAATGATAAACTTCCTAAGAAAGCTGTCCCAGGTACAGGAACAGTAACAGAACCGAACAAGAAACCATCACAACCAGTGAATGTAACAACACCAGCTCGTAAGACACCAACAATAGAGTTGAAACCAGATCCTAAGACAGGTGACGTTACAGTAACACCGCAGAGACCAGGAGGAGGAACATATCCACCAGGAACTATGGTAGAAATCCCAGGTGAAGATGGTCCAATCACTGTTGAAATCGGTAAAGATGGTAAAGGTAAAGTACCAAATGATAAACTTCCTAAGAAAGATGTTCCAGGTACAGGTAAGATTACAGAACCAGGTAAACCAGCTGTGGAAGTTCCTAATGTAACAACACCAGCTAAGGTAACACCAGAAACACCAGAAACTGAAAAACCAGTTGAGATTGAAATTACTCCACAACCAAATGGAGATGCGATTGTAACGCCTAAGAAACCAGGAGGAGGAACATATCCACCAGGTACTAAGGTAGAAATCCCAGGTGAAGATGGAAACACAATTACTGTTGAAATCGGTAAAGACGGTTCAGGTAAAGTACCAAATGACAAACTTCCTAAGAAAGCTGTCCCAGGTACAGGAACAGTAATAGAACCGAACAAGAAACCATCACAACCAGTGAATGTAACAACACCAGCTCGTAAGACACCAACAATAGAGTTGAAACCAGATCCTAAGACAGGTGACGTTACAGTAACACCGCAGAGACCAGGAGGAGGAACATATCCACCAGGAACTACGGTAGAAATCCCAGGTGAAGATGGTCCAATCACTGTTGAAATCGGTAAAGATGGTAAAGGTAAAGTACCAAATGATAAACTTCCTAAGAAAGATGTTCCAGGTACAGGTAAGATTACAGAACCAGGTAAACCAGCTGTGGAAGTTCCTAATGTAACAACACCAGCTAAGGTAACACCAGAAACACCAGAAACTGAAAAACCAGTTGAGATTGAAATTACTCCACAACCAAATGGAGATGCGATTGTAACGCCTAAGAAACCAGGAGGAGGAACATATCCACCAGGTACTAAGGTAGAAATCCCAGGTGAAGATGGAAACACAATTACTGTTGAAATCGGTAAAGATGGTTCAGGTAAAGTACCAAATGACAAACTTCCTAAGAAAGCTGTCCCAGGTACAGGAACAGTAACAGAACCGAACAAGAAACCATCACAACCAGTGAATGTAACAACACCAGCTCGTAAGACACCAACAATAGAGTTGAAACCAGATCCTAAGACAGGTGACGTTACAGTAACACCGCAGAGACCAGGAGGAGGAACATATCCACCAGGAACTACGGTAGAAATCCCAGGTGAAGATGGTCCAATCACTGTTGAAATCGGTAAAGATGGTAAAGGTAAAGTACCAAATGATAAACTTCCTAAGAAAGATGTTCCAGGTACAGGTAAGATTACAGAACCAGGTAAACCAGCTGTGGAAGTTCCTAATGTAACAACACCAGCTAAGGTAACACCAGAAACACCAGAAACTGAAAAACCAGTTGAGATTGAAATTACTCCACAACCAAATGGAGATGCGATTGTAACGCCTAAGAAACCAGGAGGAGGAACATATCCACCAGGTACTAAGGTAGAAATCCCAGGTGAAGATGGAAACACAATTACTGTTGAAATCGGTAAAGATGGTTCAGGTAAAGTACCAAATGACAAACTTCCTAAGAAAGCTGTCCCAGGTACAGGAACAGTAACAGAACCGAACAAGAAACCATCACAACCAGTGAATGTAACAACACCAGCTCGTAAGACACCAACAATAGAGTTGAAACCAGATCCTAAGACAGGTGACGTTACAGTAACACCGCAGAGACCAGGAGGAGGAACATATCCACCAGGAACTACGGTAGAAATCCCAGGTGAAGATGGTCCAATCACTGTTGAAATCGGTAAAGATGGTAAAGGTAAAGTACCAAATGATAAACTTCCTAAGAAAGATGTTCCAGGTACAGGTAAGATTACAGAACCAGGTAAACCAGCTGTGGAAGTTCCTAATGTAACAACACCAGCTAAGGTAACACCAGAAACACCAGAAACTGAAAAAAACCAGTTGAGATTGAAATTACTCCACAACCAAATGGAGATGCGATTGTAACGCCTAAGAAACCAGGAGGAGGAACATATCCACCAGGTACTAAGGTAGAAATCCCAGGTGAAGATGGAAACACAATTACTGTTGAAATCGGTAAAGATGGTTCAGGTAAAGTACCAAATGACAAACTTCCTAAGAAAGCTGTCCCAGGTACAGGAACAGTAACAGAACCGAACAAGAAACCATCACAACCAGTGAATGTAACAACACCAGCTCGTAAGACACCAACAATAGAGTTGAAACCAGATCCTAAGACAGGTGACGTTACAGTAACACCGCAGAGACCAGGAGGAGGAACATATCCACCAGGAACTACGGTAGAAATCCCAGGTGAAGATGGTCCAATCACTGTTGAAATCGGTAAAGATGGTAAAGGTAAAGTACCAAATGATAAACTTCCTAAGAAAGATGTTCCAGGTACAGGTAAGATTACAGAACCAGGTAAACCAGCTGTGGAAGTTCCTAATGTAACAACACCAGCTAAGGTAACACCAGAAACACCAGAAACTGAAAAACCAGTTGAGATTGAAATTACTCCACAACCAAATGGAGATGCGATTGTAACGCCTAAGAAACCAGGAGGAGGAACATATCCACCAGGTACTAAGGTAGAAATCCCAGGTGAAGATGGAAACACAATTACTGTTGAAATCGGTAAAGACGGTTCAGGTAAAGTACCAAATGACAAACTTCCTAAGAAAGCTGTCCCAGGTACAGGAACAGTAACAGAACCGAACAAGAAACCATCACAACCAGTGAATGTAACAACACCAGCTCGTAAGACACCAACAATAGAGTTGAAACCAGATCCTAAGACAGGTGACGTTACAGTAACACCGCAGAGACCAGGAGGAGGAACATATCCACCAGGAACTACGGTAGAAATCCCAGGTGAAGATGGTCCAATCACTGTTGAAATCGGTAAAGATGGTTCAGGTAAAGTACCAAATGATAAACTTCCTAAGAAAGATGTTCCAGGTACAGGTAAGATTACAGAACCAGGTAAACCAGCTGTGGAAGTTCCTAATGTAACAACACCAGCTAAGGTAACACCAGAAACACCAGAAACTGAAAAAAACCAGTTGAGATTGAAATTACTCCACAACCAAATGGAGATGCGATTGTAACGCCTAAGAAACCAGGAGGAGGAACATATCCACCAGGTACTAAGGTAGAAATCCCAGGTGAAGATGGAAACACAATTACTGTTGAAATCGGTAAAGACGGTTCAGGTGAAGTACCAAATGACAAACTTCCTAAGAAAGCTGTCCCAGGTACAGGAACAGTAACAGAACCGAACAAGAAACCATCACAACCAGTGAATGTAACAACACCAGCTCGTAAGACACCAACAATAGAGTTGAAACCAGATCCTAAGACAGGTGACGTTACAGTAACACCGCAGAGACCAGGAGGAGGAACATATCCACCAGGAACTACGGTAGAAATCCCAGGTGAAGATGGTCCAATCACTGTTGAAATCGGTAAAGATGGTTCAGGTAAAGTACCAAATGATAAACTTCCTAAGAAAGCTGTTCCAGGTACAGGTAAGATTACAGAACCAGGTAAACCAGCTGTGGAAGTTCCTAATGTAACAACCCCAGCTAAGGTCACACCAGAAACACCAGAAACTGAAAAACCAGTTGAGATTGAAATTACTCCACAACCAAAATGGAGATGCGATTGTAACGCCTAAGAAACCAGGAGGAGGAACATATCCACCAGGTACTAAGGTAGAAATCCCAGGTGAAGATGGAAACACAATTACTGTTGAAATCGGTAAAGACGGTTCAGGTAAAGTACCAAATGACAAACTTCCTAAGAAAGCTGTCCCAGGTACAGGAACAGTAACAGAACCGAACAAGAAACCATCACAACCAGTGAATGTAACAACACCAGCTCGTAAGACACCAACAATAGAGTTGAAACCAGATCCTAAGACAGGTGACGTTACAGTAACACCGCAGAGACCAGGAGGAGGAACATATCCACCAGGAACTACGGTAGAAATCCCAGGTGAAGATGGTCCAATCACTGTTGAAATCGGTAAAGATGGTTCAGGTAAAGTACCAAATGATAAACTTCCTAAGAAAGCTGTTCCAGGTACAGGTAAGATTACAGAACCAGGTAAACCAGCTGTGGAAGTTCCTAATGTAACAACTCCAGCTAAGGTAACACCAGAAACACCAGAAACTGAAAAACCAGTTGAGATTGAAATTACTCCACAACCAAATGGAGATGCGATTGTAACGCCTAAGAAACCAGGAGGAGGAACATATCCACCAGGTACTAAGGTAGAAATCCCAGGTGAAGATGGAAACACAATTACTGTTGAAATCGGTAAAGACGGTTCAGGTAAAGTACCAAATGACAAACTTCCTAAGAAAGCTGTCCCAGGTACAGGAACAGTAACAGAACCGAACAAGAAACCATCACAACCAGTGAATGTAACAACACCAGCTCGTAAGACACCAACAATAGAGTTGAAACCAGATCCTAAGACAGGTGACGTTACAGTAACACCGCAGAGACCAGGAGGAGGAACATATCCACCAGGAACTACGGTAGAAATCCCAGGTGAAGATGGTCCAATCACTGTTGAAATCGGTAAAGATGGTTCAGGTAAAGTACCAAATGATAAACTTCCTAAGAAAGATGTTCCAGGTACAGGTAAGATTACAGAACCAGGTAAACCAGCTGTGGAAGTTCCTAATGTAACAACTCCAGCTAAGGTAACACCAGAAACACCAGAAACTGAAAAACCAGGTAAGATTGAAATTACTCAACAACCAAATGGAAATGCGATTGTCACACCTAAGAAACCAGATGGCTCAACATACCCACCAGGAACTAAGGTAGAAATTCCAGGAGAAAATGGAACAACAATCACAGTAACAATTGGTGATAACGGTTCAGGTGAAGTACCAAATGATAAACTTCCAAAAGGAAAAGTTTCAGGTACAGGAACAGTAACCGAACCGAACAAGAAACCATCACAACCAGTGGATGTAACCACACCAGCACGTAAGACACCAACAGTAGAGTTGGAACAAGATCCTAAGACAGGTGACGTTACAGTAACACCTAAGAAACCAGATGGCTCAACATACCCACCAGGAACTAAGGTAGAAATCCCAGGTAAAGATGGAAACCCAATCACAGTAACAATCGGTGAAGACGGAAAAGGTAAAGTACCAAACAGTGAATTACCAGACGGTAAAGTACCAGGTACAGCTAAGATTACTGAACCAGGTCAACCAACAGTTGAAGTTCCTGATGTAACAACACCAGGTAAAGTCACACCATCAACACCTGATATGCCAGTCAAACCTGATACTAATGGAAATTCTGGTCAAGATAAACCAGCACCAGCTACTCCAACTCCAAATGCAGTTACTCCGAATGCAAATCAGGTAGATACTAAGACTACTGTTGATAATGGAGCTAAGTCAAATGATTCTCAAAATGTATTGCCAAATACAGGAACAGAATCAAATGCGACTCTTGCATCTCTAGGACTACTTGGACTATTGAGTGGATTTGGACTTGTAGCTCGTAAGAAAAAAGAAGACTAAAAAATTAGTCAAAATATGAACTGTTCATTGTTAAGTGGACGATGAATAGAAAAGATTAAACAACGGCTTTGTTTCTCGTTTTAAGAGGTACAAGGCCGTTGTTGTGTTTTTGGAAAGTAGATGCTAGTCTTTGTACTAAGAAGCTCTCAATTGGATACGCTATTAATTGGGATATGGAGTGAGTCATTTGTTACCATTAAATTTTTTAGGTGATTATTTTTTACTATTAAAAATGACGATGAATTATCTGATACGATAGGTGGTTACAGATTTATTTTAAAGCTGGAGAGTTTGTCTATTCAAAAGTACAATATAATAACATTTTATGTATAGTTAAACAATTTATCCTTTATTCTATGGAATAAAACAGTTTTGTCTTGTGTAAATATATTAAAAATGGTATAATTGAGCCGTGATAGCTGTGATGTGTAAACATGCTCATCATAGTAGGCTTCATGGGTGCGTTACTATAAGAAGTGTAGCCATGAAGAATACTTTTAATTTGATTTTGTGTTTTAACATAAGGAGGAACAATGGAAAATAAATCAAATTCGCTCAATAGAATAAAGCGCCAGCAACGTGAAAAAGTTTTGCGCTTTTCTATTCGTAAATATAGTTTCGGTGCCGCTTCAGTTGCTGTTGCAGCGCTGATGTTTTTGGGTGCCCGCGTTGCGAGCGCGGATAGTGTGCTTCCAAACGCTCCACAATCTAATACGGCTAATGCGGGTCTAGTAAACCCTAAAGATAAGGTCGATTCGCCTGTGGATGTTGCAGAATCTACTGAAAACAAAGTAGCCCCAGAAAATCAAGCGCTTACAACTGCTGCACCTAGCGCGTCTACAGTTGATAAAGCCAAGTTGAAAAAAGTAGTTGAAGAATTAAATGCTCTTCTTTCTACTAAATTAAACCTTGACGAGTCAGTAGTATCGCCTGTTAAAGACAGACTTCAAAAAGGGAAAGAAGCCCTAGAAAGTTCTGAGCTAGCTCAAAAGGATATCGATGAACTTGTAGAACTCTTGTCTAAAGATGTGACAGTCGTATCAGCTGCTAAGGAAGCAACTGAGGTTCAAGTAGATAAACAAGTAGCTAAAACTGAGAAGCAGGCTGAAAAACCAGCGAGCCAAACTTCTCCTGAAGTAAGCGCAAGCGAAGAGAGTCAAACTGTATCAGCTAAAAAAGATACTTTGAAAGTATCTGTTGAACAATTGCAGGCAGCTGTTTTGGAATTGCCTGAGCATGAGACTAGCAAAGAAGTTCTTGAAAAAGCCAATGAACTATTGGGCTTGGCTCAAGGTGTTCTTGAAAATACAACAGTTTCTCTGAACGATGTTGAAGATATGACAAAACGTGTGAAGAGAATGTTTAACTCTGTTAAAAACGCTACAACACGTTTGACTTCAGGTGCTCGTGACTCACGTAATGGCAAGAGCATGGGTCAAGGAACAAACTTTAGAGCAAATGGTGAAATTAATCAAGGTGCTTTAACTAATGTTAAATATTTTGCTTCTGTCGATCCGAGAGAGAACGGTGGACGAAGAACAATAAATGATAATCCTGAGTTTACTAGAAATAAGACTGATATTAAGGCAACCTATGTACAAGATAGTGAAGGTAAATGGATCGTCTATGATGTCTTTTTCAATAACGATGGGAAAAAGATGACGGAAAGCTCATACCAACAACAGTATTATTTCCAAGCACCATTTAATATCATGGATCCTTCTAATACAGTAAGAGATTTAAGGTTCACACGTTATAGTCCTAAGAATCCAAATGCTGGTAAAAAACTTTCTGATGGATTTGAAGCGTTTAATCAATATGGGAACACAGCTTATATCTCAAATCCATGGGGACAACAATACAAAATTTTTAATAATGATGGATACTCATTTTACGATCCAAGTTCAGGGGTAACTCGTAATGATCAAAGAAAGGATGTATTTAAGAACAACGAAAATGATCCTACATTAAACACACTTACGAAAGATAAAAATGGAAATTATCCTAAATTATCATATTATTTAGGTGTCAAATTAGGAAGAGAGAGTACAAACTATGCTGTGCATATGCATGCTAAGATTAAAATAAGAGATAATGTGACTCCTCAAGAAGCAGCTCAATACGGTCGTGTCTATGCAGCCTCAACAACATCAGGATGGACTACTAATCAGTCTTATATTATGGGGGCAACAGGTTCTCGTTTACAAAATGATCCAGAAGCACCAAAAGATCCAATTAAAGGTTTAACCGTTACAAAAACAGTAGGAGATAACGCAGGAGATCCAATCAACCCTGTATCTTCAGGTTATGTTACACATAAAAATGGCAAATCATTCCCTCCAGGTATGCACTGGGATTGGAAAGATAAGAATTCACCAAGTACAGCACAAGCCGGAGTATTCAAGTATAAATCTATTGCAATTTATCAAGATCATTCAACTTCAGAAGATAAAAATTCAGGTTCAGATGGAACAGTTACATTAAACGTTAAACCAAAACAACCGACTATTACAACAAATCTTGACCATAAAAAAGGCTCACCAGGTCAACAAATTACTGTAAATGTCCAAAACGGAGTGCCAGCCGGTTCGACAGTTAACCTTTACGATGGTACTAAACTTATCGGAACTGGAAAAACCACTGGAACTACTGCAACAGTTACAGTTGCAGAGCCTCTAACAGGAAATCCTATTACAGCTGAAACAGTAGTTACCAATAGTAATGGAACAGTAAAATCTGATAAAAGTGATCCTGTTACTCCAACACCTAAACCAGATACACAAGCGCCTACATTGACTGTTACACCAGCAGAACAAATTGTAAAAGTTGGTGAGAAAATCTTATTTAATGTAGATGGACGAGATGATACTAAGGTGAACTTAGACTTTTCAGATATATTTAAAAAATATCCTAGTCATCTATTTACGCAAAAAACGGACTATTCAGTAAATACTGATAAACAAAAGACACTATCTATTGACCTTGGAGCGGCAAAGGAATCTGATATTGGAGAAAAAACAGTTACCGTTAAGGCAACTGATGACGCTGGTCACGAAATTCCTAAGACAGTAAAAGTAAAAGTTGTACCAGCCACTAAAGAAAATGAAAAACACAATCCAACAGCAGAAACTCTTGAAATTGGAATCAAACAAGAATTAACAGATGAAGCAATTAAAGCAAAAGTTAAAAATTATCCAAGTAATGCGACGTTAAGTGTTAAACAAAAACCTGATACAGATACAACAGGTAACAAAACAGCTACAGTTATTGTGACTTACTCTGATAAATCAACAGATGAAGTAACAGTTCCAGTCATCGTTCGTGATACAACTCCACCAAAAATCTACTGGGCTAAAGACGATGGTAGCAAAGTGGAGTTAGGGAAAACTCATGCAGAAGGACAAAATATAGTTATTCCACTATACCGTGGTGACGAAGTAAATACACGTCTCATCACTACAGATGATAGTGGAAAAGTGACGAACTTCAAAACGGAAAACCTACAAAGTGGCTTTAACTTTACACCTGTCAGTGGTACGGCAACAGAAGGTTCGCCATTAGGACAAAATGTAACAGGAACAGTAGGTTTAGGTGTTGTAAAAGGTAAGTATACTGCCCGTGCAATTTCAACAGACGGAACCAACACTACAACAGGGCACTTTGTATTTGAAGTACATGAACAGGCAGAAAAGTATACTCCAGCAGCAAATACACTGACTGTACCATTTAATCATAAGATCACAGATGATGAGGTTAAAGGAAAAGTCATTGCTAAACCTGGTACACCAGCCTTCCCAAATGGAACCATCTTTGAAGTAGTTTCAAAACCTGAAACCAATACTGCAGGAACAGATAAAAAAGCTGTTGTAAAAATCACATATCCAGATAAGTCAACTGAGAATATTGATGTACCTGTCCATGTAGGAAAAGACTTAGCTAGTCAGCATCCACTGGAAGGTCAGACAGTAACTGTTACAGTTGGAGATTCATTAAAGACATGGAATGGACGTGTAGATTCTAACCAATACACAAATGCACCAAAAGGACGTGGAAATGGTGTAGAATGGGGTTGGAAAGGGACAACGCCTAAAGCTCTTCAAGATACAGCAGGTGTCTTTAAGTACACAGCAACAGCAACTCATACTGATAAATCAGTAGCAGAATCTAATCCACAAGTAACCGTTATCGTTAAACCAAAAGCTCCAACGATTGAAACGGATCTGACTGGTAAGGCAGAATTACCTAACACAGCAGTTGTTGTAAATGTTCATGACGGAGTGAAAGATGGCTCGATTGTAACACTTTATTCTCAGGATGGACGTGCAATTGGTACAGGTACTGTAACTAATGGAAAGCGACAATTACAGGAACAATTCCAAAAGGAAATATTACAGCTAAAACAACTGTTCAAACACCTGGTGAGCAAGATGTCACATCTGATCCTAGTCCAGAGAAAGTAGCGACAACTAATAAAGCAGCTCTTTATCCTATTAAAGGTAAAACAGCGACAGTTACAGTTGGAGATTCACTAAAGGTATGGAATGGACGTGTGGACGCTAACCAATATACAGAAGCTGGACCTAACGGTAAAGGAATTGGAGTTGAGTGGGGCTGGGAAGGAACAGCACCAAAGGCACTTCAAGATACGGCAGGTGTCTTTAAGTACACAGCAACAGCAACCCATACAGATAAAACAGTAGCCAAATCTGATCCACAAGTAACCATCATTGTTAAACCAAAAGCTCCAACAATTGAAACTGACCTAACAGGTAAGTCTAATCAAGAAAACGTTCCAGTAACTGTTTCTGTAGGAGAGGGAGTTAAAGATGGTTCAACCGTGACTCTTTATGGTCCAGATGGAACAACTGTTATTGGTACAGGAACTGTAACAAACGGAAAAGCAACTGCAATCATCACAGGTAAGGTTCCAGTAGGAAATATTACAGCTAAAACAACTGTTCAAACACCAGGACAAGATGATGTTGTGTCAGAACCAAGCCCAATTAAGGAAGCAACAAATATTGCTCCAACAGCCAAAACTCAAACAGTAGGGCTTAACGAGAAACCGAATGCTAAGAACAGTATTGGTAATAATGGTGACCTTCCAAATGGCACAAATTACACATGGAAGACTACACCAGACACTTCTACACCAGGTGACAAGCCAGGTGTCGTAACTGTTACCTATCCAGATGGTTCGACAATCGATGTCCCAGTAACAGTTAAGGTGACTCAAGTATCTGACGATTACACACCGAAGTATGAAGATGGCAGTGGAAAACCAGGTTCTAAGGTTGAAATTCCATTGAAAGAAGAAAATGGAAAAGACATTCCAGCCAAAACAACATACGTAAGTGATCAACCAGGTGTTATCGATGTAGATGACAAAGGAAAAGTCACTGTGACAATTCCAAAAGATAAGAATCCTGGAGATAAAGTCACAGGTAAGATTACAGTCACATATCCAGACGGCTCAACAGAAGAAGTCCCTGTAACTGTAACAGTAACTAACCGTGATAAAGACGATTACACACCGAAGTATGAAGATGGTAGTGGAAAACCAGGTTCTAAGGTTGAAATTCCATTGAAAGAAGAAAATGGAAAAGACATTCCAGTCAACACAACATACGTAAGTGATCAACCAGGTGTTATCGACGTAGATGACAAAGGAAAAGTCACTGTGACAATTCCAAAAGATAAGAATCCTGGCGATAAGATCACAGGTAAGATTACAGTCACATATCCAGACGGCTCAACAGAAGAAGTACCGGTAAATGTAACGGTAACTAACCGTGATAAAGACGATTACACACCGAAGTATGAAGATGGTAGTGGAAAACCAGGTTCTAAGGTTGAAATTCCATTGAAAGAAGAAAATGGAAAAGACATTCCAGTCAACACAACATACGTAAGTGATCAACCAGGTGTTATCGACGTAGATGACAAAGGAAAAGTCACTGTGACAATTCCAAAAGATAAGAATCCTGGCGATAAGATCACAGGTAAGATTACAGTCACATATCCAGACGGCTCAACAGAAGAAGTCCCTGTAACTGTAACAGTAACTAACCGTGATAAAGACGATTACACACCGAAGTATGAAGATGGTAGTGGAAAACCAGGTTCTAAGGTTGAAATTCCATTGAAAGAAGAAAATGGAAAAGACATTCCAGTCAACACAACATACGTAAGTGATCAACCAGGTGTTATCGACGTAGATGACAAAGGAAAAGTCACTGTGACAATTCCAAAAGATAAGAATCCTGGCGATAAGATCACAGGTAAGATTACAGTCACATATCCAGACGGCTCAACAGAAGAAGTCCCGGTAAATGTAACGGTAACTAACCGTGATAAAGACGATTACACACCGAAGTATGAAGATGGTAGTGGAAAACCAGGTTCTAAGGTTGAAATTCCATTGAAAGAAGAAAATGGAAAAGACATTCCAGTCAACACAACATACGTAAGTGATCAACCAGGTGTTATCGACGTAGATGACAAAGGAAAAGTCACTGTGACAATTCCAAAAGATAAGAATCCTGGCGATAAGATCACAGGTAAGATTACAGTCACATATCCAGACGGCTCAACAGAAGAAGTCCCTGTAACTGTAACAGTAACTGACCGTGATAAAGATGTTTACACACCGAAGTATGAAGATGGTAGTGGAAAACCAGGTTCTAAGGTTGAAATTCCATTGAAAGAAGAAAATGGAAAAGACATTCCAGTCAACACAACATACGTAAGTGATCAACCAGGTGTTATCGACGTAGATGACAAAGGAAAAGTCACTGTGACAATTCCAAAAGATAAGAATCCTGGCGATAAGATCACAGGTAAGATTACAGTCACATATCCAGACGGCTCAACAGAAGAAGTCCCTGTAACTGTAACAGTAACTAACCGTGATAAAGACGATTACACACCGAAGTATGAAGATGGTAGTGGAAAACCAGGTTCTAAGGTTGAAATTCCATTGAAAGAAGAAAATGGAAAAGACATTCCAGTCAACACAACATACGTAAGTGATCAACCAGGTGTTATCGACGTAGATGACAAAGGAAAAGTCACTGTGACAATTCCAAAAGATAAGAATCCTGGAGATAAGATCACAGGTAAGATTACAGTCACATATCCAGACGGCTCAACAGAAGAAGTCCCGGTAAATGTAACGGTAACAAATCAAGATACTGAAACACCAAGTGAGATTGAAATCACACGCAAACCAAATGGTGATGCGATTGTAACGCCTAAGAAACCAGATGGAAAACCATACCCATCAGGCAGCAAGGTAGTGATTCCAGGTGAAAACAACACACCAATCGAAGTTACAATTGGCGACAATGGTTCAGGTGAAGTACCAAATGACAAACTTCCTAAGAAAGATGTCCCAGGTACAGGAACAGTAACAGAACCTAACAAGAAACCATCACAACCAGTGGATGTAACAACACCAGCTCGTAAGACACCAACAGTAGATGTTGAACAAGATCCTAAGACAGGTGACGTTACAGTAACACCGAAGAAACCAGATGGTTCAACATACCCACCAGGAACTAAGGTAGAAATCCCAGGTAAAGATGGCAAGCCAATCACAGTTACAATTGGTGAAGACGGTAAAGGTAAAGTACCAAACAGTGAATTACCAGAAGGTAAAGTTCCAGGTACAGCTAAGATTACTGAACCAGGTCAACCAACAGTTGAAGTTCCAGTAGAAACACCAGCTAAGGTCACACCAGAAACACCAACAACTGAAACACCAAGTGAGATTGAAATCACACGCAAACCAAAATGGTGATGCGATTGTAACGCCTAAGAAACCAGATGGAAAAACCATACCCATCAGGCAGCAAGGTAGTGATTCCAGGTGAAAACAACACACCAATCGAAGTTACAATTGGCGACAATGGTTCAGGTGAAGTACCAAATGACAAACTTCCTAAGAAAGATGTCCCAGGTACAGGAACAGTAACAGAACCTAACAAGAAACCATCACAACCAGTGGATGTAACAACACCAGCTCGTAAGACACCAACAGTAGATGTTGAACAAGATCCTAAGACAGGTGACGTTACAGTAACACCGAAGAAACCAGATGGTTCAACATACCCACCAGGAACTAAGGTAGAAATCCCAGGTAAAGATGGCAAGCCAATCACAGTTACAATTGGTGAAGACGGTAAAGGTAAAGTACCAAACAGTGAATTACCAGAAGGTAAAGTTCCAGGTACAGCTAAGATTACTGAACCAGGTCAACCAACAGTTGAAGTTCCAGTAGAAACACCAGCTAAGGTCACACCAGAAACACCAACAACTGAAACACCAAGTGAGATTGAAATCACACGCAAAACCAAATGGTGATGCGATTGTAACGCCTAAGAAACCAGATGGAAAAACCATACCCATCAGGCAGCAAGGTAGTGATTCCAGGTGAAAACAACACACCAATCGAAGTTACAATTGGCGACAATGGTTCAGGTGAAGTACCAAATGACAAACTTCCTAAGAAAGATGTCCCAGGTACAGGAACAGTAACAGAACCTAACAAGAAACCATCACAACCAGTGGATGTAACAACACCAGCTCGTAAGACACCAACAGTAGATGTTGAACAAGATCCTAAGACAGGTGACGTTACAGTAACACCGAAGAAACCAGATGGTTCAACATACCCACCAGGAACTAAGGTAGAAATCCCAGGTAAAGATGGCAAGCCAATCACAGTTACAATTGGTGAAGACGGTAAAGGTAAAGTACCAAACAGTGAATTACCAGAAGGTAAAGTTCCAGGTACAGCTAAGATTACTGAACCAGGTCAACCAACAGTTGAAGTTCCAGTAGAAACACCAGCTAAGGTCACACCAGAAACACCAACAACTGAAACACCAAGTGAGATTGAAATCACACGCAAACCAAATGGTGATGCGATTGTAACGCCTAAGAAACCAGATGGAAAAACCATACCCATCAGGCAGCAAGGTAGTGATTCCAGGTGAAAACAACACACCAATCGAAGTTACAATTGGCGACAATGGTTCAGGTGAAGTACCAAATGACAAACTTCCTAAGAAAGATGTCCCAGGTACAGGAACAGTAACAGAACCTAACAAGAAACCATCACAACCAGTGGATGTAACAACACCAGCTCGTAAGACACCAACAGTAGATGTTGAACAAGATCCTAAGACAGGTGACGTTACAGTAACACCGAAGAAACCAGATGGTTCAACATACCCACCAGGAACTAAGGTAGAAATCCCAGGTAAAGATGGCAAGCCAATCACAGTTACAATTGGTGAAGACGGTAAAGGTAAAGTACCAAACAGTGAATTACCAGAAGGTAAAGTTCCAGGTACAGCTAAGATTACTGAACCAGGTCAACCAACAGTTGAAGTTCCAGTAGAAACACCAGCTAAGGTCACACCAGAAACACCAACAACTGAAACACCAAGTGAGATTGAAATCACACGCAAACCAAATGGTGATGCGATTGTAACGCCTAAGAAACCAGATGGAAAAACCATACCCATCAGGCAGCAAGGTAGTGATTCCAGGTGAAAACAACACACCAATCGAAGTTACAATTGGCGACAATGGTTCAGGTGAAGTACCAAATGACAAACTTCCTAAGAAAGATGTCCCAGGTACAGGAACAGTAACAGAACCTAACAAGAAACCATCACAACCAGTGGATGTAACAACACCAGCTCGTAAGACACCAACAGTAGATGTTGAACAAGATCCTAAGACAGGTGACGTTACAGTAACACCGAAGAAACCAGATGGTTCAACATACCCACCAGGAACTAAGGTAGAAATCCCAGGTAAAGATGGCAAGCCAATCACAGTTACAATTGGTGAAGACGGTAAAGGTAAAGTACCAAACAGTGAATTACCAGAAGGTAAAGTTCCAGGTACAGCTAAGATTACTGAACCAGGTCAACCAACAGTTGAAGTTCCAGTAGAAACACCAGCTAAGGTCACACCAGAAACACCAACAACTGAAACACCAAGTGAGATTGAAATCACACGCAAACCAAATGGTGATGCGATTGTAACGCCTAAGAAACCAGATGGAAAAACCATACCCATCAGGCAGCAAGGTAGTGATTCCAGGTGAAAACAACACACCAATCGAAGTTACAATTGGCGACAATGGTTCAGGTGAAGTACCAAATGACAAACTTCCTAAGAAAGATGTCCCAGGTACAGGAACAGTAACAGAACCTAACAAGAAACCATCACAACCAGTGGATGTAACAACACCAGCTCGTAAGACACCAACAGTAGATGTTGAACAAGATCCTAAGACAGGTGACGTTACAGTAACACCGAAGAAACCAGATGGTTCAACATACCCACCAGGAACTAAGGTAGAAATCCCAGGTAAAGATGGCAAGCCAATCACAGTTACAATTGGTGAAGACGGTAAAGGTAAAGTACCAAACAGTGAATTACCAGAAGGTAAAGTTCCAGGTACAGCTAAGATTACTGAACCAGGTCAACCAACAGTTGAAGTTCCAGTAGAAACACCAGCTAAGGTCACACCAGAAACACCAACAACTGAAACACCAAGTGAGATTGAAATCACACGCAAACCAAATGGTGATGCGATTGTAACGCCTAAGAAACCAGATGGAAAACCATACCCATCAGGCAGCAAGGTAGTGATTCCAGGTGAAAACAACACACCAATCGAAGTTACAATTGGCGACAATGGTTCAGGTGAAGTACCAAATGACAAACTTCCTAAGAAAGATGTCCCAGGTACAGGAACAGTAACAGAACCTAACAAGAAACCATCACAACCAGTGGATGTAACAACACCAGCTCGTAAGACACCAACAGTAGATGTTGAACAAGATCCTAAGACAGGTGACGTTACAGTAACACCGAAGAAACCAGATGGTTCAACATACCCACCAGGAACTAAGGTAGAAATCCCAGGTAAAGATGGCAAGCCAATCACAGTTACAATTGGTGAAGACGGTAAAGGTAAAGTACCAAACAGTGAATTACCAGAAGGTAAAGTTCCAGGTACAGCTAAGATTACTGAACCAGGTCAACCAACAGTTGAAGTTCCAGTAGAAACACCAGCTAAGGTCACACCAGAAACACCAACAACTGAAACACCAAGTGAGATTGAAATCACACGCAAAACCAAATGGTGATGCGATTGTAACGCCTAAGAAACCAGATGGAAAACCATACCCATCAGGCAGCAAGGTAGTGATTCCAGGTGAAAACAACACACCAATCGAAGTTACAATTGGCGACAATGGTTCAGGTGAAGTACCAAATGACAAACTTCCTAAGAAAGATGTCCCAGGTACAGGAACAGTAACAGAACCTAACAAGAAACCATCACAACCAGTGGATGTAACAACACCAGCTCGTAAGACACCAACAGTAGATGTTGAACAAGATCCTAAGACAGGTGACGTTACAGTAACACCGAAGAAACCAGATGGTTCAACATACCCACCAGGAACTAAGGTAGAAATCCCAGGTAAAGATGGCAAGCCAATCACAGTTACAATTGGTGAAGACGGTAAAGGTAAAGTACCAAACAGTGAATTACCAGAAGGTAAAGTTCCAGGTACAGCTAAGATTACTGAACCAGGTCAACCAACAGTTGAAGTTCCAGTAGAAACACCAGCTAAGGTCACACCAGAAACACCAACAACTGAAACACCAAGTGAGATTGAAATCACACGCAAACCAAATGGTGATGCGATTGTAACGCCTAAGAAACCAGATGGAAAAACCATACCCATCAGGCAGCAAGGTAGTGATTCCAGGTGAAAACAACACACCAATCGAAGTTACAATTGGCGACAATGGTTCAGGTGAAGTACCAAATGACAAACTTCCTAAGAAAGATGTCCCAGGTACAGGAACAGTAACAGAACCTAACAAGAAACCATCACAACCAGTGGATGTAACAACACCAGCTCGTAAGACACCAACAGTAGATGTTGAACAAGATCCTAAGACAGGTGACGTTACAGTAACACCGAAGAAACCAGATGGTTCAACATACCCACCAGGAACTAAGGTAGAAATCCCAGGTAAAGATGGCAAGCCAATCACAGTTACAATTGGTGAAGACGGTAAAGGTAAAGTACCAAACAGTGAATTACCAGAAGGTAAAAGTTCCAGGTACAGCTAAGATTACTGAACCAGGTCAACCAACAGTTGAAGTTCCAGTAGAAACACCAGCTAAGGTCACACCAGAAACACCAACAACTGAAACACCAAGTGAGATTGAAATCACACGCAAACCAAATGGTGATGCGATTGTAACGCCTAAGAAACCAGATGGAAAAACCATACCCATCAGGCAGCAAGGTAGTGATTCCAGGTGAAAAACAACACACCAATCGAAGTTACAATTGGCGACAATGGTTCAGGTGAAGTACCAAATGACAAACTTCCTAAGAAAGATGTCCCAGGTACAGGAACAGTAACAGAACCTAACAAGAAACCATCACAACCAGTGGATGTAACAACACCAGCTCGTAAGACACCAACAGTAGATGTTGAACAAGATCCCTAAGACAGGTGACGTTACAGTAACACCGAAGAAACCAGATGGTTCAACATACCCACCAGGAACTAAGGTAGAAATCCCAGGTAAAGATGGCAAGCCAATCACAGTTACAATTGGTGAAGACGGTAAAGGTAAAGTACCAAACAGTGAATTACCAGAAGGTAAAGTTCCAGGTACAGCTAAGATTACTGAACCAGGTCAACCAACAGTTGAAGTTCCAGTAGAAACACCAGCTAAGGTCACACCAGAAACACCAACAACTGAAACACCAAGTGAGATTGAAATCACACGCAAAACCAAATGGTGATGCGATTGTAACGCCTAAGAAACCAGATGGAAAAACCATACCCATCAGGCAGCAAGGTAGTGATTCCAGGTGAAAACAACACACCAATCGAAGTTACAATTGGCGACAATGGTTCAGGGTGAAGTACCAAATGACAAACTTCCTAAGAAAGATGTCCCAGGTACAGGAACAGTAACAGAACCTAACAAGAAACCATCACAACCAGTGGATGTAACAACACCAGCTCGTAAGACACCAACAGTAGATGTTGAACAAGATCCTAAGACAGGTGACGTTACAGTAACACCGAAGAAACCAGATGGTTCAACATACCCACCAGGAACTAAGGTAGAAATCCCAGGTAAAGATGGCAAGCCAATCACAGTTACAATTGGTGAAGACGGTAAAGGTAAAGTACCAAACAGTGAATTACCAGAAGGTAAAGTTCCAGGTACAGCTAAGATTACTGAACCAGGTCAACCAACAGTTGAAGTTCCAGTAGAAACACCAGCTAAGGTCACACCAGAAACACCAACAACTGAAACACCAAGTGAGATTGAAATCACACGCAAACCAAATGGTGATGCGATTGTAACGCCTAAGAAACCAGATGGAAAAACCATACCCATCAGGCAGCAAGGTAGTGATTCCAGGTGAAAAACAACACACCAATCGAAGTTACAATTGGCGACAATGGTTCAGGTGAAGTACCAAATGACAAACTTCCTAAGAAAGATGTCCCAGGTACAGGAACAGTAACAGAACCTAACAAGAAACCATCACAACCAGTGGATGTAACAACACCAGCTCGTAAGACACCAACAGTAGATGTTGAACAAGATCCTAAGACAGGTGACGTTACAGTAACACCGAAGAAACCAGATGGTTCAACATACCCACCAGGAACTAAGGTAGAAATCCCAGGTAAAGATGGCAAGCCAATCACAGTTACAATTGGTGAAGACGGTAAAGGTAAAGTACCAAACAGTGAATTACCAGAAGGTAAAGTTCCAGGTACAGCTAAGATTACTGAACCAGGTCAACCAACAGTTGAAGTTCCAGTAGAAACACCAGCTAAGGTCACACCAGAAACACCAACAACTGAAACACCAGTTGCACCAGTGACACCTGATATGCCAGTCAAACCTGATACTAATGGAGCTAAGTCAAATGATTCTCAAAATGTATTGCCAAATACAGGAACAGAATCAAATGCTGCTCTTGCATCTCTAGGACTTCTTGGACTATTGAGTGGATTTGGACTTGTAGCTCGTAAGAAAAAAGAAGACTAAAAATTTAGTCAGATGAACATTCATTCTTTTGTGTTTTAACAACGAACTAGATTGATTCTGATAGTTGTTTTATCCATAAAATACAAAGAATGATTAGATAAAGAAAGCGAACAATGCTAGGATTTTGTTAAACGGAATTCTAAGTATTGTTCGCTTTTTGTGGTATAATAAGACTATGCAGAACAAACCAACATCAGCCTATGTGCACATCCCATTTTGTACCCAGATTTGTTATTATTGTGACTTTTCAAAAGTTTTCATCAAAAATCAGCCGGTAGATAGCTATTTGGAGCATCTGTTAGAAGAGTTTCAATCTTATGATATTCAAAGGTTGAGAACCCTCTATATCGGTGGTGGTACACCAACAGCCCTTTCAGCTCCGCAACTGGAGGTGTTATTGCAGGGCTTGACTAAAAACATGGACTTGTCTGCCTTGGAAGAATTGACCATTGAAGCCAATCCAGGGGACTTGGATGAGGATAAGATTGCGGTGTTGAAGAATTCGCCTGTCAATCGTGTTTCGCTAGGTGTACAGACTTTTGATGACAAGATGCTGAAAAAGATTGGGCGAAGTCATTTGGAGAAAGATATTTATGAAAATATCGACCGTCTGAAACTGGCTGGATTTGACAATATCTCTATCGATTTGATTTATGCACTGCCTGGTCAGACTATGGAGCAGGTCAAAGACAATGTGGCTAAGGCCATTGGGCTGAATATTCCCCATATGAGTTTGTATAGCTTGATTTTAGAAAACCATACAGTCTTTATGAATCGTATGCGACGAGGGAAATTGCCTCTGCCTAAGGAGGAACTGGAGGCTGAGATGTTTGAGTACATTATCACAGAGCTGAATCGAGCTGGTTTTGAGCATTATGAGATTTCTAATTTCTCCAAACCCGGTTTTGAAAGTCGCCACAATCTCATGTACTGGGACAATGCTGAATACTATGGAATCGGTGCTGGGGCATCTGGCTATGTCAATGGCGTGCGCTATAAAAACCATGGTCCGATTCGTCATTATCTGAGTGCAGTTGAAGAGGGCAATGCTCGCATCACAGAAGAGCACCTGAGTCAAAAAGAGCAAATGGAAGAAGAAATGTTCCTGGGCCTTCGCAAGAAATCAGGGGTCTCTATGGCGCGATTTGAGAAAAAATTTGGACGGTCTTTTGATGAACTTTATGGAGAAGTTGTCAGAGACTTGGTTCAACAAGGTCTCATGCAAATAGAGGGTGACTGCGTACGTATGACAAAGAGAGGTCTCTTTTTGGGAGACACCGTAGCAGAACGATTTATTTTGGAGTAGGATCATGGGCTTAACTTATCAAATGAAAATGAAAATTCCTTTGATATGGCTGATATGAACGGTCATATTAAACTTCCAGATGTGGTTTTGTTATCCCTACAAGTTTCAGGGATGCAGTCTATTGAACTAGGAGTCGGTGATAAGACTATTTTAGAAAACTATAATTTAGTCTGGATCATTGCAGGCTATGATATTGAGGTGATTCGTTTACCTCGTTTTGGGGAAGAAATTACCATCGAAACAGAAGCTTTGAGCTACAATCGACTTTTTTGCTACCGTCGCTTTACCATTTATGATGAAGCGGGGCAGGAGCTCATCCACATGATGACTACATTTGTTCTCATGGATCGAGACAGTCGAAAAGTCCATGCTGTTGAACCTGAGATTGTGGCTCCTTACCAATCTGAGTTTTCCAAAAAATTGCTTCGAGGACCTAAATATCAAAGTTTGGAAAATCCAATCAGCAAGGATTACCATGTTCGTTTTTACGATTTGGATATGAATGGTCATGTCAATAACAGTAAATACTTGGACTGGATTTTTGAGGTCATGGGAGCGGACTTTTTGACCCACTATATTCCCAAGAAAATCAACCTCAAGTATGTCAAGGAAGTTCGACCAGGTGGGGTAATCACATCGTCTGTTGAACGGACTGGACTGGAAAGCAAACATGAGATTACAAGCGACGGTGTTACCAATGCACAGGCTATTATCACTTGGCAAGAAATAAAAAAGGATTAGGGAGAGATAGATGAAATATAAAGGCTACTTAATTGATCTAGACGGAACCATTTATAAAGGGAAAGATAGAATTCCAGCTGGAGAGGCTTTTGTTCATGAATTGCAAAAGCGGGACATCCCCTATCTCTTTGTGACTAACAATACAACCCGCACTCCAGAGAGTGTTCAAGAGATGTTGGCTCAGAATTTTAATATCGATACGCCCCTGTCGACTGTCTACACAGCGACTTTGGCGACTATCGATTATATGAATGACTTGGGGCTTGAAAAGACCGTCTATGTCATCGGAGAAGCAGGACTCAAAGATGCCATTAAGGCGGCTGGCTATGTTGAAGACAAGGAGAATCCTGCCTATGTGGTAGTAGGTCTGGACTGGCAAGTTGATTATGAAAAATTTGCGACAGCAACTCTTGCTATCCAAAGGGAGCTCATTTTATCGGAACCAATCCTGACCTCAACATCCCGACAGAACGCGGTCTTTTGCCAGGTGCTGGTTCACTAATTACACTTCTTGAAGTAGCAACACGAGTGAAGCCTGTTTATATTGGAAAACCAAATGCCATCATTATGGCCAAGGCGGTTGAGCACTTAGGTTTGGAATGTGAAGAGTTAATCATGGTTGGGGATAATTACTTGACTGATATCCGAGCAGGAATTGACAATGGCATTCCAACGCTCTTGGTGACGACAGGTTTTACCAAGGCAGAAGAAGTAGCAGACCTGCCAATCGCACCGACTCATGTGGTTTCTAGCCTTGCGGAGTGGGATTTTGATGAAAACTAAACTGACCTTTTGGAGCTCTATGCTCTTCCTTCTTTCCCTATCAATCCTTCTGACTATCTATCTGGCTTGGGTCTTTTATCCGCTGGAAATCAAGTGGTTCAGTTTGACGGATCGAGTTTATCTAAAACCAGAAACCATTCAGTACAACTTTCATATCTTGATGAATTACCTGACCAATCCTTTTAGTCAGGTCCTAGAGATGCCAGATTTTCGTTCGTCAGCAGCTGGGCTACACCATTTTGCAGTGGTCAAGAACCTCTTTCACCTAGTTCAGCTAGTAGCTCTAGTGACACTGCCAAGTTTCTATTTCTTTGTCAAAGGGATTGTGAAAAAGGGCTTTTTATCTTTATTCAGTAAGGGGCTTTTGACTCTAGTAGTCTTGCCTGTGCTGATTGGTCTTGGGGGAGTTTTGATTGGTTTTGACCAGTTCTTTACTCTTTTCCATCAAATTCTCTTTGTGGGAGATGATACCTGGCTTTTTGATCCAGCCAAGGATCCTGTTATTCTGATTTTGCCAGAGACCTTCTTCCTTCATGCCTTCCTCCTCTTTTTTGCCCTCTATGAAAGCTTCTTTGCCTATCTGTATCTGAAAAGTCGTGGGAAGTGAAAGAAAGATGTTTTTAATTTGTATATATAAAATTGTATATCATTTGAAACCATCGTTAAGAGTGAATTAACCAAATCCAATTGTATCAATCGTTCGCGAAAAGCCTATTTTTCTTGAAAAATAGGCTTTTTTTAAAAAATCGCTAGTCAAGCGCTTTATTTTTGTGTATAATAGAAATAGCAAAGTATAGATAAGAAGAGAAAAGCATGATTACACTATTTCTATCACCGAGCTGTACATCATGTCGTAAGGCTAAGGCCTGGTTAGAAAAACATAAGGTTCCCTTTGTGGAACACAATATTATGACCAGTCCTTTAACAAGAAAAGAATTGCAACATATCCTTTCCTTGACCGAAAATGGTACTGATGACATCATTTCAACTCGTTCAAAAATTTTTCAAAAATTGAATATTGATGTAGAGAGTATTTCGGTATCGGAATTGCTTCATTTGATTGAGCAGTACCCTAGTCTTTTACGTCGTCCAATTATTATTGATGCCAAACGCATGCAAATCGGTTTTAATGAAGATGAGATTCGTGCTTTTCTCCCTCGTAGTTACCGTAAGCAAGAACTAAAAGAAGCAAGAATGAGAGCTGGTATTAGTTAATGAACAAACAGTATAGTTACCCACTAGATTTGTCGTGGAGCACTGAAGAACTTGCTTCAGTGCTTTCTTTTTTTAATGATGTTGAAGCTGCCTATGAAGGCAAGGTAGAAGCTAAAAAGTTACTGGACTCCTATAAGGGATTCAAAGCGGTCGTACTAAGCAAGAGTGAAGAGAAACGTTTGGGACGAGAATTTGAAACAGTGAGTGGCTATTCGCTTTACCGAGCAGTTCAGGCTGCCAAGGAAAAAGGGGAAGGAAAGATTTCTCTTGGAAAGTAAATTTGAATTTGCTAAAGAGCTTGTTAAGAAAGCAGGTCAGTACATCCTTGACCATATGCAGGAAGACTTGTGTGTTGAAACCAAGTCCTCTCCAACGGATTTGGTGACCAGACTGGACAAGGAAGTTCAGGAACTTTTGGTTAGTGAGATTTTGTCCCGTTATCCTAAGGATAAGATTTGTGCTGAAGAAGGTTGTCTGAGAGCCTCGGTTCAAGAGGGCAAGGTTTGGGTCATTGATCCCATTGATGGTACCAATAACTTTGTCGCCCAGCAGGAAGATTTTGCTGTTATGATGGCTTATTTTGAAATGGTCAGGGACAGTTTGGTTTGATTTATGATGTGGTCAAAGGGGATTGTTATCACGGTGGTGGTAAGTTTCCAGTCTGTCGAAATAATAAGCCCCTAGCTCCCTTTAAAGCAAAACCACTTGGAGATTTCCTTATTGCAGGGAATAGTGGTATGCTGGAAACCAATGAATGGGGGTTGGCTGATTTGAGCCGAGCGGTTCTTGGTGTTCGTGTCTATGGAAGTGCGGCCATTAGTTTTGCCAAGATTTTGTCAGGGCGTTTGTTGACCTATGTCACTTATCTGCAACCATGGGATTATGCTGCGGCTAGTATTTTAGGGGAAAGTCTAGGCTATCGGGTGGTGACCCTTTCTGGTGAAGCTCCTGATTTTCAAACCAGACAGCCGATCATGATGCTACCTCTTGAGATGCAGGAGGAAATTCAGTCCTATATTTACGAAAGGAAAAGAACTTAAATGCAATTTCCAGAAGGATTTGTTGAAAAATATGAAGAGATACTAGGAGATGAGGCAAGAGATTTTCTTGCCTCTTTTGAGGAGGAAGCGGTTTCGGCCTTTCGGGTCAATCCTTTAAAAGAAGCGCCAGTTTCCTTTCCTGATGCCATTCATCAAACCCCTTGGGGACACTATGGGAAGGTTTCAGGGAAATCGCCTGAGCATGCTACAGGTTTAGTATATTCGCAAGAGCCTGCTGCTCAAATGGTGGCTCAGGTAGCCCAGCCCAGTCCTGGTATGAAGGTCTTGGATTTGGCCGCTGCACCGGGTGGCAAATCAACTCAACTAGCAGCCTATCTAGCTGGGGAGGGGCTACTTGTTTCCAATGAAATTTCAAGCAAACGGGCTAAGATTTTGGTTGAAAACATGGAGCGCTTTGGAGCGACAAATGTCGTGGTGACCAATGAATCTGCTGACCGCTTGGCCAAGGTTTTTAAAGGCTATTTTGATCTGATTGTCCTTGATGCCCCTTGCTCTGGTGAAGGGATGTTTCGTAAGCAACCAGATGCTATGGACTATTGGAGCTTAGATTATCCAAGTCAATGTGCTAGTCTTCAAAGAGAAATTCTGGAAGATGCAGTGACCATGCTAGCAGAGGGAGGTCGTCTGGTTTATTCAACCTGTACCTGGGCACCCGAGGAAAACGAAGAGATTGTTAAGTGGTTACTGGAGGAGTATGATTTTGACTTGTTGCCAGTTGAGCATATCAATGGAATGGTAGCTGGTATTGATCTGCCAGAAACAGCTCGGATGTACCCTCATCATTTTAAGGGAGAGGGGCAGTTTGTTGCTCATTTACAATTTAAAGGCGAAAATCCAGCACCTAAATGTAAGGCAAGTAAGAGCAATCTCAGCCGTGAGCAAGTTGCCTTGTGGCAGGAATTTGCCCAAAAACACTTGAAAATCAATCTAAGGGGAATCTTGCAGACTTTTGGGGATCAACTCTATCTCTTGCCAGAACTCTTGCCAGATTTAGGGAAACTCAAGATTGCTCGCAATGGCCTGCATTTGGGTACCTTCAAGAAGAAACGCTTTGAGCCTAGTTTTGCTCTTGGTCTAGCCTTGAAACCGAGTCAGGTCAAACAGTCGGTTGAAATTGACCAGGAAGAGTTTGTAAAGTATGTGGCTGGAGAAACCGTTCAGCTGGCGGAAAGTCTGCCAAATGGTTGGTACCAAGTTTTGGTTCAAGGAAATGGTTTGGGCTTTGCTAAGGTGACTGGAAATGTTTTGAAAAATTATTTTCCAAAGGGCCTCAGATTCAAGTGAAAATGCTAGTCAAAGTAGCTTGTCTATGTTATAGTGGAAGTATGGATTTTTTTCAAATTGTCTTTTATTTTAAGTCAAAATTGGTGGGAAAGGCAACTGAGCAACTTTCTAGTAAAACTAAGCTAGCAACTCCAGTTGGCTCCCAATTTTCAAAATAAAAACATAAATAAATAGTTGAAAAAATTCACAGCATTCACAAATATTTTCAAGGAGAAAAACAGTGAAAAAAAGGAAAAAACTCGCTCTATCCCTTGCGGCTCTTTTGCTAGCAGGTTCTTTGGCGGGATGTGCTAGCTGGATTGATCGTGGGGAATCCATGACAGCTGTTGGCTCAACGGCTCTTCAGCCCTTGGTCGAAGCAGCAGCAGATGAATTTGGTTCTATGCACGTTGGAAAAACAGTCAACGTTCAAGGTGGAGGATCTGGTACAGGTCTGTCTCAGGTTCAGTCTGGAGCCGTTGATGTAGGAAATTCAGACGTATTTGCCGAGGAAAAAGACGGTATCAACGCATCCGCTCTAGTGGACCATAAGGTAGCAGTAGCGGGCTTGGCAGTGATTGTGAACAAGGAAGTTGATGTTGAAAATCTGACAACTGAACAACTCCGTAGTATCTTCACAGGTCAAGTAACCAACTGGAAAGAGGTAGGTGGGAAAGATCTAGCCATTTCCATTATCAACCGCGCGGCAAGTTCTGGTTCACGTGCAACCTTTGATAGTGTTATCATGGATGGTCAATCTGCCGTTCAGAGTCAAGAACAGGATTCAAATGGGATGGTCAAAAACATTGTTTCCCAGACACCAGGAGCCATTTCTTACCTAGCCTTTGCCTATGTGGATGACTCGGTGAAACGTATGAAGTTGAATGGCTATGAGCCGATTGCAGAAAATGTTACGACCAATAACTGGCCTTTGTGGTCTTATGAACACATGTACACCTTAGGTCAGCCAGATGAATTGGTGGCAGAATTCCTCAACTTTGTCCTCTCAGATGAAGCGCAAAGTGGAATCGTTAAGGGAATGGGCTATATTTCTGTTAAGGAAATGAAGATTGAAAAAGATGCTGTAGGAACGGTGACAGCACTAGAAGGGAGTCACTAATGAATCAAGAAGAATTAGCTAAAAAATTACTTTCTCCCTCAAAGAACTCTCGTCTAGAGAAACTAGGAAAAGGCTTGACCTTTGCCTGTCTATCTTTGATTGTTATCATTGTGGCTATGATTTTGATTTTCGTAGCCCAAAAAGGTTTGTCGACCTTCTTTGTTAATGGGGTTAATATCTTTGATTTCCTTTTTGGACAAACTTGGAATCCTTCAGGTAAACAATTTGGTGCACTTCCTATGATTTTGGGTTCCTTTATTGTCACAATCCTGTCAGCCCTTATCGCAACTCCTTTTGCCATTGGTGCGGCAGTCTTTATGACGGAGGTCTCACCAAAGGGTGCTAGAATCTTGCAACCAGCCATTGAATTGCTGGTTGGGATTCCTTCAGTTGTGTATGGATTTATTGGTTTGCAGGTCGTAGTTCCTTTTGTCCGTAGTGTCTTTGGTGGAACTGGTTTTGGGATTTTGTCAGGGATTTTCGTTCTCTTTGTCATGATTTTACCGACGGTAACCTTTATGACAACCGATAGTTTGCGTGCGGTGCCTCGTCACTACCGTGAAGCTAGTTTGGCTATGGGGGCAACTCGCTGGCAAACCATCTGGCGCGTGACCTTGAAGGCAGCGCGTTCAGGTATTTTTACAGCAGTGGTCTTTGGGATGGCGCGTGCCTTTGGTGAGGCTCTGGCTATTCAGATGGTGGTTGGAAACTCAGCCGTTGTCCCAACTTCATTGACAACACCTGCTGCGACTTTGACCTCTGTCTTGACCATGGGTATCGGAAATACCGTCATGGGTACAGTTGACAATAACGTTCTCTGGTCCTTGGCCTTAGTCTTGCTCTTGATGAGTTTGGCCTTCAACAGTGTGATTAAATTGATTACGAAAGAAAGAGGAAAGAAAAACTATGCACGCTAAGAAATTAGATAAAATTGCAACAGCTGTCCTCTACTCGATTGCAGGGATTATCGTTGCCATCTTGGCATCCTTGATTCTTTATATCTTGGTTCGTGGTTTGCCCCACATCTCTTGGTCTTTCTTGACTGGCAAATCATCATCTTACCAAGCAGGTGGAGGGATTGGAATTCAGCTCTATAATTCCTTCTTCCTTCTGGTCATTACCTTGATTATTTCTGTGCCCTTGTCTATGGGAGCTGGGATTTTCCTAGCTGAATATGCCAAAAAGGTCCTGTGACAAACTTTGTCAGAACTTGTATTGAAATCTTGTCTTCACTGCCATCTGTGGTTGTAGGTCTCTTTGGTTACTTGATCTTTGTAGTTCAGTTTGAGTATGGATTTTCAATCATTTCAGGTGCCTTGGCCTTGACAGTCTTTAACTTACCTCAGATGACTCGTAATGTTGAGGACAGCTTAAAACACGTTCACCACACGCAACGTGAGGCCGGCTTAGCCCTTGGGATTTCTCGTTGGGAGACTGTAGTTCATGTGGTCATTCCAGAAGCCCTTCCAGGTATTGTGACTGGGGTTGTCTTGGCCTCTGGTCGTATCTTTGGTGAGGCTGCTGCCCTTATCTATACAGCAGGACAATCCGCTCCAGCCCTTGACTGGTCTAACTGGAATATTCTCAGTGTGACCAGCCCAATCTCTATCTTCCGTCAAGCAGAAACTTTGGCTGTCCACATTTGGAAAGTCAACAGTGAAGGTACTATTCCTGATGGCACCATCGTATCAGCAGGTTCTGCAGCCGTGCTCCTGATCTTTATCCTCATCTTTAACTTTGGAGCTCGCAAACTCGGAAGCTACCTACATAAGAAATTAACCGCTGCCTAAAGGAGAAGCCATGTCAAAATATAATTGGGATGAAAAGCATATCATCACCTTTCCTGAAGAGAAAGTGGCCCTCTCTACTAAGGATTTACATGTTTACTACGGTAAAAAAGAATCCATCAAGGGCATCGATATGCAATTTGAAAAGAATAAAATTACAGCCTTAATTGGCCCATCTGGATCAGGGAAATCGACCTACCTCCGCAGTCTCAACCGTATGAATGATACCATTGATATTGCTAAAGTCACAGGTCAAATTCTCTACCAAGGGATTGATGTCAACCGTCCAGAAATCAACGTTTATGAGATGCGTAAACACATCGGGATGGTATTCCAACGACCAAATCCCTTTGCCAAGTCTATCTACCGCAACATCACTTTTGCCCATGAACGTGCAGGTGTCAAGGACAAGCAGGTCTTGGATGAAATTGTGGAAACCTCTCTTCGTCAAGCAGCTCTCTGGGACCAGGTCAAAGATGACCTTCATAAGTCAGCCTTGACCCTATCAGGTGGTCAGCAGCAACGTCTCTGTATCGCTCGTGCCATCTCTGTTAAACCAGATATCCTCTTGATGGATGAACCAGCGTCAGCCTTGGATCCGATTGCAACAGCCCAGCTGGAAGAAACCATGTTGGAATTGAAGAAGGACTTTACCATCATCATCGTGACCCACAGTATGCAGCAGGCTGCGCGTGCTAGTGACTACACAGGATTTTTCTACTTGGGTGACTTGATCGAGTACGATAAGACCTCTAATATTTTCCAAATGCCAAACTACAGTCAACCAATGACTACGTAACAGGACACTTTGGATAGAAAGGAAACAGTATGACAGAAGCGATTTTACAGGTGTCAGACCTGTCCATTTACTACAATCAAAAAAAGGCCTTGAATAGTGTTTCCCTATCTTTCCAACCTAAGGAAATTACAGCCTTGATTGGTCCATCTGGATCAGGGAAGTCAACCCTTCTCAAAGCAATCAACCGCATGGGGGACCTCAATCCTGAGGTGACCACAACTGGTTCGGTGGTTTACAACGGCCACAACATCTACAGTCCGCGTACAGATACAGTTGAATTGCGAAAGGAAATCGGTATGGTTTTCCAACAACCGAACCCTTTCCCTATGTCTATCTACGAAAATGTTGTTTATGGGCTTCGTATCAATGGAGTGAAGGACAAGCACGTTCTGGATGAAGCGGTAGAAAAAGCCTTGCAACGAGCTTCTATCTGGGATGAGGTCAAGGATCGCCTGCATGATTCGGCTATCGGGCTTTCAGGTGGACAACAGCAACGTGTCTGTGTTGCCCGTGTCTTGGCAACCAGTCCTAAAATCATTCTCTTGGATGAGCCGACTTCAGCCTTGGACCCTATCTCAGCTGGTAAGATTGAGGAAACCTTGTGTGGTCTAAAAGATAAATATACCATGCTCTTGGTTACGCGTTCTATGCAACAAGCCTCTCGTATTTCTGACAAGACAGGATTTTTCCTAGATGGAGATTTGATTGAGTTTAACGATACCAAGAAGATGTTCCTAAACCCACAACACAAGGAAACAGAAGATTATATTTCAGGAAATTTGGATAAGGAGATAAATGATGTTACGTTCTCAATTTGAAGAAGATTTAGAGAAATTGCACAACCAGTTCTATGCTATGGGACAAGAAGTGTTATCCCAAATCAATCGTACAGTACGTGCCTTTGTCACGCATGACCGTGATTTGGCCAAGGAAGTCATTGAAGACGATGCAGAAGTAAACGAATACGAAGTGAAATTGGAGAAGAAATCATTTGAAATGATTGCCCTTCAACAACCAGTTTCTCAAGACTTGCGTACTGTTTTGACAGTCTTAAAAGCCGTATCTGACTTGGAACGTATGGGAGACCATGCTGTTTCCATTGCAAAAGCAGCCATTCGTATGAAGGGGGAACAACGTATCCCAGCTGTTGAAGAAGAAATCAAGAGAATGGGTCGCGATGTCAAGAATTTCGTCGAAGCAGCCCTTGAACTCTATCTGAATGGTTCAGTGGACCAAGCCTATGAAGTAGCAGCCATGGACGAAAAAATCAACCATTACTTTGATAGCATTCGTGAGTTGGCTACGGAAGAAATCAAGAAAAATCCAGATGCTATCGTTACAGGACGCGATTACTTCCAAGTGATTGCCTTTTTGGAACGTATTGGAGACTATGCCAAGAATATCTGTGAATGGGTTGTTTACTTTGAAACAGGTAAGATTGTTGAACTATAAAATAGATTCATTCTGTATAAAAAGGAGCTTGAAATCAACTGACAGCTCCTTTTATTGAATGAAAAAAATATTTTTGAGATAAAAATTCAAAAAACACTTGACAAGCATCTTGAATAGCGTTATAATTATACAAAATTAACAGAGAGGTTGTTTATTTATGAAATCAAAAAAATGGATATTTGTTTTATGTAGTTTTCTTGCAAGTTTCTTTTTAGTAGCTTGCCAGTCAGGTTCGAATGGTTCTCAGTCAGCTCTTGAAGCTATTAAGCAAAAGGGGAAATTAGTTGTGGCGACCAGTCCTGACTATGCACCTTTTGAATTCCAAGCCTTGGTTGACGGAAAAAATCAGGTAGTCGGTGCGGATATTGATATGGCCCAAGCTATCGCTGATGAACTTGGGGTGAAGTTGGAAATTTCAAGCATGAGTTTTGACAATGTCTTGACCAGTCTTCAAACTGGTAAGGCTGATCTAGCAGTTGCGGGAATTAGCGCTACTGACGAGAGAAAAGAAGTCTTTGATTTTTCAATCCCTTACTATGAAAACAAGATGAGTTTCTTGATTCGTAAGGCTGATGTAGAAAAATATAAGGATTTAACTAGTCTAGAAACTGCTAATATTGCAGCTCAAAAAGGGACTGTTCCAGAATCAATGGTCAAGGAACAATTGCCAAAAGCTCAATTAACTTCCCTAACCAATATGGGTGAAGCAGTTAATGAATTGCAGGCTGGAAAAGTAGATGCTGTTCATATGGATGAGCCTGTTGCCCTTAGCTATGCTGCTAAAAACGCCGACCTAGCTGTCGCAACTGTCAGCTTGAAGATGAAGGACGGCGAAGCCAATGCCGTTGCACTTAGAAAAAATAGTGCTGATCTGAAAGAAGTGGTGGACAAGGTCATCCAAAAACTCAAGGATGAAGGGACTTACCAAAGCTATCTTGAAAAAGCAGCAACTTTAACAGAAGTTGAACAATAAGAAAAAAGAGTCTGGGACAATAGTCTCTTATCTCCAAAAAAAGCAACGGATTTGCCGTTGCTTTTTGCATAGTTGCGATAGTCTTGGTAAAATATAGTAGATTGAAACTGAGTTTGGGACAAAAATCTAACCTTAAATATAAAAAGCGAACAAAATGAGTTATCTGACATTCAGAATTTTGTCTTGTTCGCTTTTTTTTCCTAATCTATCGATTTTAAAAATTTATAATAAAGAATTCCTAAAAATCAAAAATCTTTTTGTCCCAGCTTTATATTCAATCCTCTATGTAACACAAATCAAACAATTTTATCACTAGAAATCAGTTCTTTCTTGCCACAAGACCATCTCGTCTTTACTATTGAAAAAGTGGTGAATACCTTGGAAGATAGTCACTTCCACGCCTTCTATCATGCCTTTGGTCGCCCGTCTTATCACCCCAAAATGCTTGTATCTGCTCTTCTATTTGCCTATTCACAAGGGATTTTCTCTGGTCGAAAAATTGAAAAAATGATGATTGAAAATCTGGCTATGCAGTACCTAACAGGGCAGTTGGTTGTCAGCTATCGCACCATCAATCGTTTTCGAGTCACTGAAGGGATGGAAGAACTCATTCGCAATCTTTTCATCGACCTCAATCTTTGTTTAAAAATGGAAGAGTTAGTGACCTTAGATTGATTGTTTATTGACGGGACTAAGATTGAAGCTAATGCCAACAAGTATAGTTTCGTGTGGAAGAAAGCAACAGACAAGTTTTCCGCCAAGCTTCAAGAACAGATACAGGTCTATTTTCAAGAAGAAATTACTCCTCTTATCCATCAGGCTATTAAGCTGGATGAAGAAGAACCAATTTCTTCAGATCAGTTGCTTGCATTCGCTCAAGTCCTTGAAGAAGAATTGGAAAAACTGAACCAGGACATTGAGGAGACACCCGTTAAAGGAAAGGATGAACGTAAAACCCAACGTCGTAAACTCAAGAAAGTCTTGCGGAAAGTCAAAGATGATTTTTCAGTACGTGCTGAAAAGTATGAAAGCTATCAAGAGACATTTGACGGGCGTAACAGCTTTTTAAAAATTTTTAATTATCTTTGCTCTTTTTGAGTAAATAGATCTCTCAGGAATCACTTATTTAGATTTTTCTAGATTATAATGAACAGAAATAATATAATTTTTTTAATTCTTGTTATTATATCACAAGTATTTCAAAAAAAGAAATGAGTTGGACTTATCATTATATTTTGAAAAATATAATGATAAAAAAAGGAAAAAAAGGCTTGATTTTTATTAAATAGTTATTTTATAATGTTAAATGTATGTTGGAGACATGCTATTATTTTTAAAAATAGGAGAAAAGATTCATGTATTTTAATCGTAAAAATGCAGAACAAAAGAATTGGCGTATGATCAAAAAAGGAAAACATTTCCTTTTTGGTTGTTCGCTTGTTTTTGCGGTTGGGGCAGCATTAGTAGCTCCATCAGTCAAAGCAGATGCAGTAGACGCTAAGCCAGAAGCTAGCTCTACAGCAGAGGGGGTTAAGCCAGCTGCGGCTGAAGAGAACCCAACTTATGCAGCACCAGCTGTAGAAGTAGCTCCAGCAGCAGTGGCTGAAGAAAAAGTTAAAACTACTCAAAATTCGAAAGAAGAACCAGTAGTTACGACAGAAAAAGATAAGGAAGCAGATAGCATCCAAGCTCCAGAGGTGACAGTGGTTTACAATCCAGAAGCACTTACTGATGAAGAAAAAGCGAAAGTAGTAGCAGCTGTTAAGGCAGCTAACTCTAAAGCAACTGATGTTCAAGTTCAAGCAGACGGATCAGTAGTTATTACTTTTGCAGATGGTTCGACTGCAAGCTTGTCAGCAGCTCAAACTATTAAAGATGGCTCTAAAGTAGCTAAACCACGTAGAGCACGTGCGGCAGTAGCAGCTCCAGTCATCACTTCAAACCTTGATGGAAAAGGTAGTTCTGCAACAGATGTAACTGTCCAAGCACCAGCAGGTTCAACTGTTAAACTCTACAATAGTGATGGTGTCGTTATCGGTCAAGCAGTAGCAAATGCTCAAGGTGTAGCTATAGTTACGCCAACAAACAGCCTTCCTGTAGGCGAAATCACAGCTACAGCTACACCAGCAGGCGAAAGTGAGTCTCCTAAGAGCGCTCCTGTCACAGCGACTCGTGCAGAAAGCCTGAAGTAGACGGAGGTGTTTCAAGAGGGAACGATAGTCATAATACCCAACTACTCGTTACCAGATCACATATCACTGTCTATCCAGGTGAAACTGTTAAGATTGGTGTTACAGCAGTATCTAAAGCGCTTGAAAACTTTTGGGTTCCTAATAATCCAGAAGGTGTCAAGGGCTTGAAGCCTACAGGTGTTTACTTGAAGACAGCTGGAACAGAGACCTATACAAGACGTGATAACGGATACGGAGGTACTGTTGCTTGGGACCAACCAGCAGGTGATACTGTTGTGACCTTCGCAGTTAGAAGTAAGAATAATGCACTTGTAAAGAGAGACCTTAGAGTTACCGTTTTGGAACTTACTAAGAAGCTTGATGCTGTTCCAGGTGAAAAGGTAGAAGTTTCTGATCTTAAAAACATTTCTGAAGACGAGAAAAAAATAAAATTATCGAAGCAACTAAAAAAAGCAAATGCAAGTTTCCTCCAGGCACTTTTATATAATGTTGATCAAAGAGGAAATCTTGTAATTACTTATCCTGATAAGTCTACTGATAAGATTACAGCAGCATACTTAGTTACTCCAGCGGCTAGGGAAGCAGACAAATATACGCCGACTGCTAAGGACCAAACTGTTAAAGTTGGTGACGCACCAAAAGCAGAAGATTCAATTGCGAACTTCAAAGACCTTCCTTCAGGAACAACAGCTAAGTTCAAGGAGCCAGTAGATACAAAAACACCAGGTGAAAAAACACCAGTAGTCGTTGTCACTTACCCAGACAAGTCAACAGATGAAGTTCCAGTTAAAGTAACTGTAAAAGATCCACGTAGTGATGCGGATAAGAACGAACCAAAAGCTAAGGACCAAACTGTTAAAGTTGGTGACGCACCAAAAGCAGAAGGTTCAATTGCGAACTTCAAAGACCTTCCTTCAGGAACAACCGCTAAGTTCAAGGAGCCAGTAGATACAAAAAAACATCAGGTGAAAAAAACACCAGTAGTCGTTGTCACTTACCCAGACAAGTCAACAGATGAAGTTCCAGTTAAAGTAACTGTAAAAGATCCACGTAGTGATGCGGATAAGAACGAACCAAAAGCTAAGGACCAAACTGTTAAAGTTGGTGACGCACCAAAAGCAGAAGGTTCAATTGCGAACTTCAAAGACCTTCCTTCAGGAACAACAGCTAAGTTCAAGGAGCCAGTAGATACAAAAACACCAGGTGAAAAGACACCAGTAGTCGTTGTCACTTACCCAGACAAGTCAACAGACGAAGTTCCAGTTAAAGTGACTGTTAAAGATCCACGTAGTGATGCGGATAAGAACGAACCAAAAAGCTAAGGACCAAACTGTTAAAGTTGGTGACGCACCAAAAAGCAGAAGATTCAATTGCGAACTTCAAAGACCTTCCTTCAGGAACAACCGCTAAGTTCAAGGAACCAGTAGATACAAAAAAACACCAGGTGAAAAAGACACCAGTAGTCGTTGTCACTTACCCAGACAAGTCAACAGACGAAGTTCCAGTTAAAGTGACTGTTAAAGATCCACGTAGTGATGCGGATAAGAACGAACCAAAAAGCTAAGGACCAAACTGTTAAAGTTGGTGACGCACCAAAAAGCAGAAGATTCAATTGCGAACTTCAAAGACCTTCCTTCAGGAACAACCGCTAAGTTCAAGGAACCAGTAGATACAAAAAAACACCAGGTGAAAAAAACACCAGTAGTCGTTGTCACTTACCCAGACAAGTCAACAGATGAAGTTCCAGTTAAAGTAACTGTAAAAAGATCCACGTAGTGATGCGGATAAGAACGAACCAAAAAGCTAAGGACCAAACTGTTAAAGTTGGTGACGCACCAAAAAGCAGAAGGTTCAATTGCGAACTTCAAAGACCTTCCTTCAGGAACAACAGCTAAGTTCAAGGAGCCAGTAGATACAAAAAAACACCAGGTGAAAAAAACACCAGTAGTCGTTGTCACTTACCCAGACAAGTCAACAGATGAAGTTCCAGTTAAAGTAACTGTAAAAAGATCCACGTAGTGATGCGGATAAGAACGAACCAAAAAGCTAAGGACCAAACTGTTAAAGTTGGTGACGCACCAAAAAGCAGAAGGTTCAATTGCGAACTTCAAAGACCTTCCTTCAGGAACAACCGCTAAGTTCAAGGAACCAGTAGATACAAAAAAACACCAGGTGAAAAAGACACCAGTAGTCGTTGTCACTTACCCAGACAAGTCAACAGACGAAGTTCCAGTTAAAGTGACTGTTAAAGATCCACGTAGTGATGCGGATAAGAACGAACCAAAAAGCTAAGGACCAAACTGTTAAAGTTGGTGACGCACCAAAAAGCAGAAGATTCAATTGCGAACTTCAAAGACCTTCCTTCAGGAACAACCGCTAAGTTCAAGGAACCAGTAGATACAAAAAAACACCAGGTGAAAAAAACACCAGTAGTCGTTGTCACTTACCCAGACAAGTCAACAGATGAAGTTCCAGTTAAAGTAACTGTAAAAGATCCACGTAGTGATGCGGATAAGAACGAACCAAAAAGCTAAGGACCAAACTGTTAAAGTTGGTGACGCACCAAAAAGCAGAAGGTTCAATTGCGAACTTCAAAGACCTTCCTTCAGGAACAACCGCTAAGTTCAAGGAGCCAGTAGATACAAAAAAACACCAGGTGAAAAAACACCAGTAGTCGTTGTCACTTACCCAGACAAGTCAACAGACGAAGTTCCAGTTAAAGTAACTGTAAAAAGATCCACGTAGTGATGCGGATAAGAACGAACCAAAAAGCTAAGGACCAAACTGTTAAAGTTGGTGACGCACCAAAAAGCAGAAGATTCAATTGCGAACTTCAAAGACCTTCCTTCAGGAACAACCGCTAAGTTCAAGGAACCAGTAGATACAAAAAAACACCAGGTGAAAAAGACACCAGTAGTCGTTGTCACTTACCCAGACAAGTCAACAGACGAAGTTCCAGTTAAAGTGACTGTTAAAGATCCACGTAGTGATGCGGATAAGAACGAACCAAAAAGCTAAGGACCAAACTGTTAAAGTTGGTGACGCACCAAAAAGCAGAAGATTCAATTGCGAACTTCAAAGACCTTCCTTCAGGAATAACAGCTAAGTTCAAGGAACCAGTAGATACAAAAAAACACCAGGTGAAAAAAACACCAGTAGTCGTTGTCACTTACCCAGACAAGTCAACAGATGAAGTTCCAGTTAAAGTAACTGTAAAAGATCCACGTAGTGATGCGGATAAGAACGAACCAAAAAGCTAAGGACCAAACTGTTAAAGTTGGTGACGCACCAAAAAGCAGAAGGTTCAATTGCGAACTTCAAAGACCTTCCTTCAGGAACAACAGCTAAGTTCAAGGAGCCAGTAGATACAAAAAAACACCAGGTGAAAAAAACACCAGTAGTCGTTGTCACTTACCCAGACAAGTCAACAGATGAAGTTCCAGTTAAAGTAACTGTAAAAGATCCACGTAGTGATGCGGATAAGAACGAACCAAAAAGCTAAGGACCAAACTGTTAAAGTTGGTGACGCACCAAAAAGCAGAAGGTTCAATTGCGAACTTCAAAGACCTTCCTTCAGGAACAACCGCTAAGTTCAAGGAGCCAGTAGATACAAAAAAACACCAGGTGAAAAAGACACCAGTAGTCGTTGTCACTTACCCAGACAAGTCAACAGACGAAGTTCCAGTTAAAGTGACTGTTAAAGATCCACGTAGTGATGCGGATAAGAACGAACCAAAAAGCTAAGGACCAAACTGTTAAAGTTGGTGACGCACCAAAAAGCAGAAGATTCAATTGCGAACTTCAAAGACCTTCCTTCAGGAACAACCGCTAAGTTCAAGGAACCAGTAGATACAAAAACACCAGGTGAAAAGACACCAGTAGTCGTTGTCACTTACCCAGACAAGTCAACAGACGAAGTTCCAGTTAAAGTGACTGTTAAAGATCCACGTAGTGATGCGGATAAGAACGAACCAAAAGCTAAGGACCAAACTGTTAAAGTTGGTGACGCACCAAAAGCAGAAGATTCAATTGCGAACTTCAAAGACCTTCCTTCAGGAACAACCGCTAAGTTCAAGGAACCAGTAGATACAAAAACACCAGGTGAAAAGACACCAGTAGTTGTTGTAACTTACCCAGATGGCTCTAAGGATGAAGTTCCAGTTAAAGTAACTGTAAAAGATCCACGTAGTGATGCGGATAAGAACGAACCAAAAGTAGCAACTAAAGATCCAGCAATTACTCCAGTAGTGAACCCATCAACTAAGAAAGCAGGAGCAAAAGAATTGCCAAATACTGGGACAGAGAAATCTAACGCTTCCCTTGGTCTTGTATTACTTGCAGCAGTTACAGGCGGACTTCTCTTCGCTAAAAAACGCAATGAAGAAGAGTAAAACATTACTCTGATAAAGCAAACTTGAGAATCTTGATTCTATTGGTTTGCTAGCAAAGATTTTGGGACTGAAGGTCACATAAATTAAAAAGCTAGAGTTCCGCAATTGGAAATCTCTAGCTTTTTTGGCTCTTTGTCAACTGTAGTGGGTTGAAGAAAAGCTAAGCTCGAGAAAGGACAAATTTCGTCCTTTCTTTTTTGATATTCAGAGCGATAAAAATCCGTTTTTTGAAGTTTTCAAAGTTCCGAAAACCAAAGGCATTGCGTTTGATAAGTTTGATGAGATTATTGGTTGCTTCTAATTTGGCATTAGAATAGGGTAACTGAAGGGCATTGACGATTTTCTCTTTGTCCTTTAGAAAGGTTTTAAAGACAGTCTTAAAAAGAGGATGAACTTTCTTTAGATTTTCCTCAATGAGTCCGAAAAATTTCTCCGGTTCCTTATTCTGAAAGTGAAAAAGCAAGAGTTGATAGAGATGATAGTGGTGTTTCAAGTCTTCTGAATAGCTCAAAAAGCTTGTCAATAATCTCTTTATTGGTTAAGTGCATGCGAAAAAGTAGGGCGATAAAAATCGCTTATCACTCAGTTTACGGCTATCCTGTTGAATGAGTTTCCAGTAGCGCTTGATAGCCTTATATTCATGAGATTTTCGCTCAAATTGCTTCATGATTTGGACACGAACACGACTCATAGCACGGCTAAGATGTTGTACAATGTGGAAGCGATCTCAGAACGATTTTGGCATACGGAAAAAGATGTTTAGCCAAGTCATAGTAAGGACTAAACATATCCATAGTAATGATTTTCACCTGACAACGAACAGAGCGATTGTAGCGCAGAAAAATGATTTCTTATGATAGTTTGTGTTCTACCCTCAAGAACAGTGATAATATTGAGCTTATCAAAAATCTTGAGCAATGAAACTCATCTTTCCCTTTAGTGAAGGCATATTCGTCCCAGGACATAATCTCAGGGAGGTAAGAAAAAAATCAGACTTAAAAACAGAAGTCATTGAGCTTGCGAATAACAGTTGAAGTTGAAATAGACAGCTGACGGGCAATATCGGTCATAGAAGTCTTCTCAATTAGCTTCTGGGCAATCTTTTTGGTTGATGATACGAGGGATTTGGTGATTCTTCTTGACGAGAGAAGTCTCAGCTACCATCATTTTCGAGCAATGATAGCACTTAAAACGGCGCTTTCTAAGAAGAATTCTAGTAGGCATACCAGTAGTTTCAAGGTAAGGAATTTTAGAAGGTTTTTGAAAATCATATTTCTTCATTTGACTTCCGCAATCAGGGCAAGACGGGGCGTCATAGTCCAGTTTAGCGAAGATTTCTTTGTGAGTATCCCTATTAACGATATCTACAATTTGGATATTTGGGTCTTTGATATCAAGAAGTTTTGTGATAAAATGTAATTGTTCCATAGGATTCTTTCTAATGATGGTTTGGTTGCTTTTCATTATAGATCTTATGGGACTTTTTTTCTACAACAAAATAGGCTCCATAATATCCATAGGGGATTTACCCACTACAAATATTATAGAGCCCTTTTTTGTGGCTGAGAACTATTTTGTCCCAGACTCTTTTAAATAGTCTAAAACATTTTCCAGATTATCTAAGGATACCTTGGCAAATTGATAAGGGCAGGAATCCAAGTAAGCCTTCTCAAAGAAATCCAAGCCCAGTTGGCTGTGTTTGAGACTAGAAATGTTAGGATACTGTCTCAGGTCTAGTAATAAACCATCGTGTAGGGGAAAGTGAGGGAGGGGACAAGGAGTGTTAGCTAGTCTTTCCTCGATTTGTTTTTGGTAAGCTTCCTGATTGGATAAGCGAGCTAGCCGATTTTTCTCAAATAATTGACTGTCAATATAGAGTGACAGGGCCTTTTGCATGATGAGGTTGCTGTCATAATCTAGGATATTTTTGTAGGCTACAAAGGATTCTTTGATAGCATTTGGAAGAATGAGTGCAGTAATCCGTAGGGCTGGAAAGAGGCTGGTTGAGAAGGACTTGATATAAATGACGCGCTTCTCTGTATCCAGATAGTGGAAGGTATGGCCTTTTTTGGAGTCCAAATCACCTAAATAATCGTCCTCTACGATATAGACACCGTACTTGGCAGCTAAGTCAAGAATAGCCCGTTTGTCCTGCTCAGAATAGGAATGCCCCAGAGGATAATGAAAACGAGGAATGGTGTAGAAAAACTTAATTTTTCCTGTTTTGAAGTGACCTTCCAGCTCCTCCAAGTCAATCCCATCAATGCCTCGTTCAATCGTTTGATAGTCTAAGCTCTGAGCAATCAAGAGACGATTCATCCGATGGTAGGTCGGCTGTTCCACCAAGATTTCCTTTGCTTGACTAGGGAAGGAAATTTGAGAGAGGATAAAAAGGGCTTGTTGGGTTCCAGAAGTCAGTACCAGTTGGTCAGCCTTGCAGTAGAGGGCTTGGTCAAAGAGCAGTTTATGAATGGATTTTCTTAAGTCTTCTAAACCTTCTTGGTTGTCATAGTAGTTGAAGAGGTAGTTTTCCCGGCCAATCAAGGTTTCATTGACACAGAGTCGGAAATCGTCATAGGCACTGGCATGTTCGTCCGTAACCTCGATTTCTAGATCCTGATGTTGCCCTTGTTCTAGGACATAGTAGCCACTCTGAGGCTTGGCATAGAGGTATTGTTCGTGTCGTAATTCCAGCAGGGCTCGTTGAATGGTATCCTTGCTACAGTGAAAGTCAAGGCTCAGTTGACGGATAGAAGGCAGGCGACTTCCCGTCGGAAATCGTCCAGACTCGATACCATTTTTTAGATAGGAAACGACCTCTTGGTACTTGCTTTGTTTCTTCATTCCAGACCTCCCTTGATTTTGTTACATTGTACCCTTTTTTTTCCTTCTTGGCAATGTTTAGAGTGTTTCTCTCGTTCACATCTAGAGGCAAATGTGGTATACTTAGGAGTAACATTTATAGAATAACAGACAAGAAAGTGAATGGATAAGAACGTGCAGGAACCAGTGAAATTATTTCAATACAATACCCTTGGAGTCTTGATGGCAGGCCTTTATGGTGGTACCATGACAGTAGAGAATTGCTGGAGCATGGTGATCTTGGTTTGGGAACCTTGGATTCTATTGATGGGGAATTGATTGTCTTGGATGGCAAGGCTTATCAGGCAAAAGGATCAGGAGACCAGCCAGAAATTGTAGAAGTATCACCAGATGCCCTTATTCCTTATGCAGCAGTAGTACCTCATCAGGCAGAGGTCATTTTCCGCCAGCGCTTTGAGATGACAGACAAGGAATTGGAAGAACGAATTGAGTCTTATTATGATGGGGAAAATCTTTTCCGCTCTATCAAGATTCGGGGGGAATTTTCACATATGCATGTTCGCATGATTCCTAAGTCGACACCAGATACCAAGTTTGCTGATGTCGCAACCCATCAACCGGAATATAGTCGTGACAATGTGGCGGGAACCATCGTTGGTTTCTGGACGCCAGAGATTTTCCATGGAGTCAGTGTGGCGGGCTACCATCTGCACTTCATTTCAGATGATTTGACTTTCGGTGGACATGTCATGGACTTTGTCATCAAGGAAGGCATTATCGAGGTGGGAGCTGTTGACCAATTGGATCAACGTTTCCCAGTTCAAGACCGTCAATACTTGTTTGCTAAGTTCAATGTTGAAGAGATGAGAAAAGATATTGAAAAGGCAGAATAGGAGAAGAAAATGACCATTCATATTATCATTACCATGGTGTTGTTGTTGGCTTTCTTGGTAGGAAGCATTTGGTATGCCAAAAAGAAATACAAGATCAATCTAGCTGTCTTGGGTTTGGGGGCTGTCGCCTTCTTTGTCTCTTCACAGTTTTTAGAAAAATTGGTGCATATCTTGGTTTTGCATCCTCAAAAAGACGGCAGTATTGCCCTCTTGCAAGACCATCCGCTTGTCTATATCATCTATGGCCTAGCCATGGCAGCATTTTTTGAGGAAACGGCTCGCCTTGTTTTCTTCAAATGGTTGGAGAAAAAGAGAAGTTTGGAAAAAGCAGATGCCTTGGCCTATGGATTGGGGCATGGTGGCTTGGAATTGATTTTCCTAGGTCTTACTAGTTTGATTAATCTCTACATCGTTCTTTCGGCAGTTCAAACTCAGAATCCACAGGTTATGCAATTGCTGTCTGAAATATGTTGAAAACCATCCAGTCGCTATCTGTCTGGCAAATTTATTTGCTTGGTTTTGAACGGATTCTGGCTCTAGGTTTCCAATTACTTTTGACAGTTTGGGTTTACCAAGCTGTTCGCCAGAAAAAATGGATTTATCTCCTAGCAGCCTATGGTCTACATGCCTTCTTTGATCTAGTACCATCTCTAGCTCAAGTAGGATGGATTACAAGTCCAGTCTTGGTTGAAGTTGTCCTAGCACTTGAACTTGTTCTGGTTGCCTATGGGACAAAGGCTATCTTTTGCAAAAAATCATAAAAAGAGGGGAAACCTCTTTTTTGTTTAAAATAAGTCCAAGATTTTTTTAGGGTCGTCAAATGGTCTTAAAAATGGTATAATGGAATGAATTTTGTAAAAGGGAGAGTGTCATGTCAGTAAAAGAAAACATGCTTGAAATCTTAGAAGGGATTGATATCCGTTTCAAGGAACCCTTGCATAGCTATAGTTATACAAAAGTAGGTGGAGAGGCCGATTATTTGGTCTTTCCACGAAATCGTTTTGAGTTGGCTCGCGTTGTCAAATTTGCTAATCAAGAAAATATCCCTTGGATGGTTCTTGGAAATGCCAGCAATATTATCGTTCGTGACGGCGGGATTCGTGGATTTGTCATCTTGTGTGACAAGCTCAATAATGTTTCAGTTGATGGCTATACCATCGAAGCTGAAGCTGGTGCTAACTTAATTGAGACAACTCGCATTGCCCTTCGTCATAGTTTGACTGGTTTTGAGTTTGCTTGCGGCATTCCAGGGAGTATCGGCGGTGCTGTCTTTATGAATGCAGGTGCCTATGGTGGTGAGATTGCCCACATCTTGCAGTCTTGTAAGGTCTTGACCAAGGATGGAGAAATCGAAACCTTGTCTGTCAAGGACTTGGCTTTTGGTTACCGCCATTCAGCCATTCAGGAGTCTGGTGCAGTTGTCTTGTCAGCTAAATTTGCCCTAGCCCCAGGAACCCATCAGGTTATCAAGCAGGAAATGGACCGCTTGACGCACCTACGTGAACTCAAGCAACCTTTGGAATACCCATCTTGTGGTTCGGTCTTTAAACGTCCAGTAGGGCATTTTGCAGGTCAATTAATTTCAGAAGCTGGTTTGAAAGGCTATCGTATCGGTGGTGTTGAAGTGTCTGAAAAGCACGCAGGATTTATGATCAATGTCGCAGATGGAACGGCCAAAGACTACGAAGACTTGATTGAGTCTGTGATTGAAAAAGTCAAGGAACACTCTGGCGTTACTCTTGAGAGAGAAGTCCGTATTTTAGGTGAAAGCAAGTAGGAAGCTGTAGTTGAGAAGCTGCTGCTATATCATGGAAAGGGGGTGAAAGCCTATCGTTAGTGCAGAAGAATGTAGGCAGTTTAATCTCCTACACGAGGTAGTGGCGGCCTGACAGAGCCCTGATCTGTTAATCTATGAAAAAGAAGGAATAAATGACAATTGAAAAAACCAATTATTGAATTCAAAAACGTCTCTAAAGTTTTTGAAGACAGCAACACCAAGGTTCTCAAAGACATCAACTTTGAGTTGGAAGAAGGGAAATTCTACACCCTTCTAGGCGCGTCTGGTTCAGGGAAATCAACCATCCTAAACATTATTGCAGGTTTACTGGATGCGACGACAGGAGATATTTTACTGGACGGTGTCCGCATCAATGACATCCCAACCAACAAGCGAGACGTCCATACGGTCTTCCAATCCTATGCCTTGTTTCCACATATGAATGTGTTTGAAAATGTTGCCTTTCCACTTCGCTTGCGTAAGATTGACAAGAAAGAAATCGAGCAACGTGTTACTGAAGTTCTCAAGATGGTTCAGTTGGAAGGTTATGAAACGTTCCATCCGCAAACTTTCTGGAGGACAACGTCAGCGTGTGGCTATCGCCCGTGCTATCATCAACCAACCCCGTGTGGTTTTGCTGGACGAGCCTTTATCAGCGCTGGACTTGAAATTACGAACAGATATGCAGTATGAACTGCGTGAACTGCAACAACGATTGGGCATTACCTTTGTCTTTGTCACTCACGATCAGGAAGAAGCTCTCGCCATGAGTGACTGGATTTTCGTTATGAATGATGGCGAGATTGTCCAGTCTGGAACACCTGTGGATATCTACGATGAGCCGATTAACCATTTTGTTGCGACCTTTATCGGTGAGTCAAATATCTTGCCAGGAACCATGATTGAGGACTACTTGGTTGAGTTTAATGGCAAACGCTTCGAAGCGGTCGATGGGGGGATGAAACCAAATGAACCTGTTGAGGTTGTTATTCGTCCAGAGGATTTGCGGATTACCCTTCCTGAAGAAGGCAAGCTCCAAGTTAAGGTCGATACCCAGCTCTTCCGTGGGGTGCACTATGAAATTATCGCCTATGACGAACTTGGGAATGAATGGATGATCCACTCTACTCGTAAGGCCATCGTGGGTGAGGAAATCGGTCTGGACTTTGAACCAGAAGACATCCACATCATGCGTCTCAACGAAACTGAAGAAGAGTTTGATGCCCGTATCGAAGAATACGTGGAAATCGAAGAGCAAGAAGCAGGTCTGATCAATGCAATCGAGGAGGAAAGAGATGAAGAAAACAAGCTCTAAACTCTTTGTAGTGCCCTACATGCTCTGGATTGCCCTCTTTGTGTTGGCACCCTTGGTCTTGATTTTCGGACAATCCTTTTTCAACATTGAAGGCCAGTTTAGTTTAGAAAACTATAAATCTTATTTTGCGTCACAAAACTTGACCTATCTCAAAATGAGTTTTAACTCTGTGCTTTATGCAGGGATTGTGACCTTTGTGACCCTGCTTATCAGTTATCCGACAGCCCTCTTTTTGACCCGTCTCAGCACCGTCAACTCTGGCTTATGCTGATTATTCTGCCTACCTGGATCAACCTTCTTCTTAAGGCCTATGCCTTTATTGGGATTTTTGGTCAGAATGGCTCAATTAACCAATTTTTGGAATTCATCGGAATCGGTTCACAACAGTTGCTCTTTACCGATTTCTCCTTTATCTTTGTAGCAAGCTACATTGAGCTTCCCTTTATGATTTTGCCTATTTTCAATGTCTTGGACGATATGGATAACAATCTTATCAATGCCAGCTACGACCTTGGTGCGACCAAGTGGGAGACCTTCCGCCATGTCATCTTCCCTCTGTCGATGAACGGTGTGAGAAGTGGAGTTCAGTCTGTCTTTATCCCTAGTTTGAGTCTCTTCATGCTGACTCGTTTGATTGGTGGGAACCGTGTTATCACCTTGGGGACAGCTATTGAGCAGAATTTCCTAACCAATGACAACTACGGTATGGGTTCAACCATCGGTGTGATTCTCATCCTGACCATGTTCATCACCATGTGGGTGACCAAGGAAAGGAGAGAACGATGAAAAAATTTGCCAACCTTTATCTGGGACTGGTCTTTCTTGTCCTCTACTTGCCAATCTTTTACTTGATTGGCTATGCCTTTAATGCAGGCAACGACATGAACAGCTTTACAGGCTTTAGCTTGAACCATTTTAAAACCATGTTTGGCGATGGTCGCCTCATGTTGATCCTCACCCAAACCTTTTTCTTGGCCTTTCTATCAGCCTTGATTGCGACTGTTATCGGGACTTTCGGTGCTATTTACATTTACCAGTCTCGTAAGAAATACCAAGAAGCCTTTCTATCACTCAATAATATCCTCATGGTTGCGCCTGATGTTATGATTGGTGCCAGTTTCTTGATTCTCTTTACCCAACTCAAGTTTTCACTTGGCTTTTTGACCGTTCTATCTAGTCACGTGGCCTTTTCCATCCCTATCGTGGTCTTGATGGTCTTGCCTCGACTCAAGGAAATGAATGGGGACATGATTCATGCGGCCTATGACCTTGGTGCCAGTCAATTTCAGATGTTCAAGGAAATCATGCTTCCTTACCTGACTCCATCTATCATTGCAGGTTATTTCATGGCCTTCACCTATTCGCTAGATGACTTTGCTGTGACCTTCTTTGTAACGGGAAATGGTTTTTCAACCCTGTCGGTCGAGATTTACTCTCGTGCTCGTAAGGGGATTTCGCTAGAGATCAATGCCCTGTCTGCCCTTGTCTTTCTCTTTAGTATTATCCTAGTTGTTGGTTATTACTTTATCTCACGTGAGAAGGAGGAGAAAGCATGAAAAAAACTCTATTCATTTTTTTAGCAGGAATTGCAGCCATTATCCTGGTCTTGTGGGGGAATTGCGACGCATCTAGATAGTAAAAATCAATAGCCGAGATAGTCAAAAATTGGTTATCTACAACTGGGGAGACTATATCGATCCAGAACTCTTGACTCAGTTTACAGAAGAGACAGGAATCCAAGTCCAGTATGAGACCTTTTGATTCCAACGAAGCCATGTATACCAAAAATCAAGCAGGGTGGGACGATCTATGATATTGCCATTCCTAGTGAATACATGATTAACAAGATGAAGGACGAAGACCTCTTGGTTCCGCTTGATTATTCAAAACTTGAAGGGCTTGAAAATATCGGACTAGAGTTTCTCAACCAGTCCTTTGACCCAGGCAATAAATTCTCCATCCCTTACTTCTGGGGAACCTTGGGAATTGTCTACAATGAAACTATGGTAGATGAAGCGCCTGAGCATTGGGACGACCTTTGGAAGCCAGAGTATAAAAACTCTATCATGCTCTTTGATGGGGCGCGTGAGGTGCTGGGACTCGGCCTCAATTCCCTCGGCTACAGCCTCAACTCCAAGGATACCCAGCAGTTGGAAGAGACAGTGGATAAGCTCTACAAACTGACTCCAAATATCAAGGCTATTGTGGCCGACGAGATGAAGGGTTACATGATTCAGAATAACGCTGCTATAGGAGTGACCTTCTCTGGCGAAGCCAGCCAAATGCTGGAGAAAAATGAAAATCTACGCTATGTGGTTCCGACCGAGGCCAGCAATCTTTGGTTTGACAATATGGTTATTCCCAAAACAGTCAAAAACCAAGATGCTGCCTATGCCTTTATCAACTTTATGTTGAAACCTGAAAATGCCCTCAAAAATGCAGAGTATGTCGGCTATTCAACACCAAACCTACCAGCTAAGGAATTACTCCCAGAGGAGAAAAAAGAAGACAAAGCCTTCTATCCAGATGCTGAAACCATGAAACACCTAGAAGTTTATGAGAAATTTGACCATAAATGGACAGGAAAGTATAGCGACCTCTTCCTACAGTTTAAAATGTATCGGAAGTAGAAATAGAACGTAATTTATAAGATCTAAATTTTCCTCTCAGACTCATTAAAATTATTTTAAATTAGTTCTCTATATTGTCATAATTAGTTATTTGTTGTAAAATACTAATATCGGAGGTAGGGTGGGGTGTTAGAATTGGTTGAAAACATTTTATATTACCTATAAGATGAAGCTTTCTTTTTGGTTGTAAAGTTATTTATAAATTTTTTCTCTTACCTATAGAAAAATTTTAAGTGTGTAGACCATAAAGGATAACATATGCACAAAATAAAAAACAAAAAAACAAAATATAACAAGTTTGAGAGATCCGTTTGGCCACTAATCTCCCAAAGCTGCTTCTCTGTTATTGAAGCAGTTCTTAAGTATTATCTTATTGAGGGTATCAAACTCTTGATTAAAACAATTCTGCATTAGTGTAAAAACAGGTGAGGTAAGCACCTGTTTTTTTGTATTTATTTCTATTTTACGAACAAAAAACCCCGCCCAGTGGACGAGGGAAGAAAACTATTAGTAGGTAAATTTTTTATATAGATCCACTGGTAGTGAATGAGAGATAACTAATATAAACTTATAAATTAATTGTTTAAAAATTTGAAAACTAGATTTAGAGTAGCTTTATATTTTTAAAGGTCAATTATAAAAAAATTAATTTTTTTATGATTGACAAGCATAATCGAATTAATTGTGTTAATTATTTTAACTTCTCCTTGATATTATATTTTACAATCTACTTCTTATTGTTTTTCTTATTTGGATATACATATGAAAATAGTTGTATCCGTTTGGCAACTATAATATACCATAAATTGTTCTATTAGTCTACTATTTTTTACGAATATTATAAGTTTATTCTGTAGTAAAATCCGTTTTAGGCTAATTTCCACTTTGATCAGTCTAGTGTAAGTTACTTTTAGAAGTTTCCGGAATAGATCTGATTCAACGAAGATGATTTCCAGTTGACGCAAGCTTAAAAAAACGTTATAATAAGAAAGTTGAGAATTGATTTTCAATTATCTTAGTCCAGAGAAATGGCGGTGCTGCGAGCCATCTAAGCTAGGAAGTCATGCTACTCAATTTAACAATTGCATAAGAACAAGAGAATGACAAGTTCATTGAATGAAGGTGGTACCGCGGTTTTTCGCCCTTCGTGATATGAGCTTGTCTTTTGGTTTTTGGAGGTGTTGATGAAAACATTTCTTGTCAAACAAAAGTTTCGTCTTGGAGGCGAACGCTTCGCTATCAAGGATGACAGGGGAGAAATCGCCTATCAGGTAGAGGGATCATTTTTTAAGATTCCCAAAACTTTTACCATCTATGATGTTAATGGTGAACAAGTCAGTCAGATCAGTAAAGAAATCTTGACCTTGCTTCCTCGTTTTGAGATTCAGCTTCGGGATGGCTCGAGTTTTGTCATTCGCAAGAAGTTGACCTTCTGGCGAGATAAGTATGAGTTTGATAATCTGGAGCTTCGTATCGAGGGCAATATCTGGGATTTGAATTTCAAATTGCTGGATGATCGCGATCAGCTGATTGCGGAAATTAAGAAGGAACTCTTCCATCTGACCTCTACCTATACCGTAACGGTTCTGGAGGACGCTTATGCAGACCTAGTCATTTCCCTCTGTGTCGCGATTGACTATGTGGAAATGCTGGAAAGCCAATCACATTAAACAAGTAAATAAGGAGACAATATGAAACAACTATCTAGTGCACAAGTACGCCAAATGTGGCTTGATTTCTGGGCGACCAAAGGTCACTCAGTAGAACCATCAGTAAGTTTGGTTCCTGTAAATGACCCAACGCTTTTGTGGATCAACTCTGGGGTAGCAACTCTTAAGAAATACTTTGACGGGACCATCATCCCTGAAAATCCACGTATTACCAATGCCCAAAAGGCCATCCGTACCAACGATATCGAAAACGTAGGGAAAACTGCTCGTCACCATACCATGTTTGAAATGTTGGGGAACTTCTCTATCGGGGATTACTTCCGTGACGAAGCGATTACTTGGGCTTATGAGCTTTTGACAAGCGCTGAATGGTTTGATTTCCCAGCTGAAAAACTTTACATGACCTACTATCCAGAAGATAAAGATTCTTACAATCGCTGGATTGAAGTAGGAGTGGACCCAAGCCACTTGATTCCAATCGAGGACAACTTCTGGGAAATCGGTGCGGGACCGTCTGGACCAGACACAGAGATTTTCTTTGACCGTGGGGAAGCCTTTGACCCAGAAAATATCGGTATTCGTCTCCTTGCAGAAGATATTGAAAACGACCGCTATATCGAAATCTGGAACATCGTTTTGTCACAATTTAACGCAGACCCTGCTGTTCCTCGTAGCGAATACAAGGAATTGCCACACAAGAACATTGATACGGGCGCTGGTTTGGAGCGTTTGGTGGCGGTTATCCAAGGGACTAAGACCAACTTTGAAACAGACCTCTTCATGCCGATTATTCGTGAAGTTGAGAAATTGTCTGGTAAGGTCTATGACCAAGATGGCGACAACATGAGCTTTAAGGTTATCGCTGATCACATCCGTTCACTTTCATTTGCCATCGGTGATGGTGCCCTTCCTGGAAATGAAGGTCGTGGTTACGTCCTTCGTCGTCTTCTCCGTCGTGCTTCTATGCATGGTCAAAAATTGGGAATCAACGAGCCTTTCCTTTACAAACTCGTTCCAACCGTTGGAAAAATTATGGAAAGCTACTACCCAGAAGTGCTTGAAAAACGTGACTTTATTGAGAAAATCGTTAAGAGTGAAGAAGAGTCATTTGCCCGTACCCTTCACTCAGGTCAACACTTTGCCCAAGGAATCGTTGCAGACTTGAAAGAAAAAGGTCAATCTGTCATCGCTGGTTCAGATGTATTCAAACTTTATGATACTTATGGATTCCCAGTTGAATTGACAGAAGAGATCGCTGAAGAAGCTGGTATGACTGTCGACCGTGAAGGTTTTGAATCAGCCATGAAAGAACAGCAAGAACGCGCGCGTGCATCAGCTGTCAAGGGTGGCTCAATGGGTATGCAAAATGAAACTCTTCAAAACATCACTGTAGAAAGTGTCTTCAACTACAATGCTAGCCAATTGTCTTCTAAATTGGTGGCTATCGTGGCTGACAATGCAGAAGTAGAAGCTGTTTCAGAAGGAATTGCCTCTCTTATCTTTGCGGAAACTCCATTCTACGCTGAAATGGGTGGACAAGTAGCTGACCACGGTCAAATCTTGGATCCTGCAAGAAACCTTGTGGCTACTGTGACAAATGTTCAAAAAGCTCCGAATGGACAAGCCCTTCATACAGTTGAAGTCCATGCACCACTTGCTTTGAACCAAGAATATACCTTGGCAATTGATACAAATCGTCGTCACCGTGTTATGAAAAACCACACTGCGACTCACTTGCTTCACGCTGCCCTTCACAATATCCTTGGAAATCACGCAACACAAGCAGGATCTCTTAACGAAGTCGAATTCCTTCGTTTTGACTTTACCCACTTCCAAGCTGTGACTGCTGAAGAATTGCGTGCGATTGAACAGCAAGTCAACGAAAAAATCTGGGAAGCTCTTGAAGTGAAGACAGTTGAAACAGATATTGACACTGCCAAAGAAATGGGAGCTATGGCTCTCTTTGGTGAGAATACGGTAAGGAAGTCCGTGTTGTTACTATCGGTGACTACTCTATCGAGCTTTGTGGTGGTACCCACGTTGGCAACACTTCTGAAATTGGCCTCTTCAAGATTGTCAAAGAAGAAGGAATCGGCTCAGGAACTCGCCGTATCTTGGCAGTGACTGGTAAGGAAGCCTTTGAAGCCTACCGTGAACAAGAAGACGCTCTTAAAGCTGTCGCAGCAACCTTGAAAGCACCTCAACTTAAAGAAGTACCTCACAAGGTAGAAGGACTTCAAGAACAACTTCGTCAACTTCAAAAAGAAAATGCTGAGTTGAAAGAAAAAGCCGCAGCTGCAGCTGCAGGCGATATCTTCAAGGACGTTAAGGAAGTCAACGGTCACCGTTACATTGCTAGCCAAGTGTCTGTATCTGATGCTGGTGCCCTTCGTACCTTTGCAGATAACTGGAAGCAGAAAGACTACTCTGATCTTCTTGTCCTAGTTGCCGCTATCGGTGACAAAGTCAATGTCCTTGTAGCAAGCAAGACAAAGACCTTCATGCAGGAAACCTTGTCAAAGAATTAGCACCAATCGTAGATGGACGTGGTGGTGGTAAACCAGACATGGCCATGGCAGGAGGAAGCAACCAAGCTAAAATCCAAGAACTGTTGGATGAAGTAGCAGGTAAATTGTAATCAAGTAAAGATCTATCCATTTGGGTAGGTCTTTTTGTGAATGCAAAAAAGCCAAATCTGATTGGATCTGGCTTGGTTATTATTTGCTATTATACTCAATGAAAATCAAAGAGCAAACTAGGAAACTAGTCGCAGGCTGTACTTGAGTACGGCAAGGCGACGTTGACGCGGTTTGAAGAGATTTTCGAAGAGTATCAGATTGTATTGGCTGCCCAGACACTTACCGAAGCAGCTGAGACTGGGAATTTTCCATAACCTTCCTCATCAATTGTAATTTGACCTTGGTGGTTTTCAAGTAAATCTACAAAGGTTTGGTTAGCCCATTCTTGGCCGACAAACATTGACTTGCTGTTTTCTTGGTTGTTTGAAATCAGGACTGCGATTGGTGATTGATTTTCAGCACCTGAACGTACCCAACCGATACAGTTAGGGTCATCAAAGTAGTCATTTTGTTCTCCATAGGCCAAATCTTTTCGGATGGCTAGGAGGCGGTCAAGGACTTCTTTGAAATCTTGTTGAGCATATTGCCCTGAAATCCCATAGTAGTCGCCGTAAAAGACACATGGAAGGCCATTTTGGCGTAACAGAATGAGGGCATAAGCTGCTGGTTTGAACCATTCTTCAACGGTAGACTCAAGAGCCTGACCACGTTGGGTATCGTGGTTGTCGACAAAGGTTACAGCCTTGTCAGGTTTGAGTTCAACCAAGCTATCTGTGAAAATACCACGAAGGTCATAGTTTGCGCCAGCTTGACTGGCTTCAAAGAGATTCTGGTGGAGACGGACATCGACAAGGTCAAAGCGTTCTTCCGTTTTTTCAAGGTAGTCTAGATTGGCTTCCTTGTCAGGATTCCAAAATTCACCAAAAACATAGAAATCCTCACCGTATTTTTCCTTCATATCACGGATAAAATTGCTCATGAAGAAAGAGTCAATGTGTTTAACGGCATCCAAGCGGAAACCAGCTACACCAGTGGTTTCCATGAACCAATCCGCCCAGTCATAGATATTTTGAATGACTTCAGGATGTTTAAAGTCTAGGTCGGCATACATGAGGTAGTCATAGTTACCGTTTTCGTTATCGACCAATTCCTCATTTGCCCAACCCTTGTTGTCTCCTTGAATCAGATAAATCCCAGACTTACGGCGTTTGGCATCATAGTCTGTACCGGTGAAGTGGTACCAGTGCCAGTGGAAGTCATTATAGGTATCTTGGCGACCATCGAAGGTAAAGCTAGTCCAGCCGTTGATGATGAAAGGTTCTCCGAGTTCTACTGTACGGTCAACAGGATCCACCTCAATAACCTGAAAGGCTTCCATGTGATCAGCAGCAGCCTTGTGGTTGAGAACTACATCAGCCATAGGTTGAATTCCCTGTGCTTTTAGAGCTTGAATGGCTTGAAGATAGTCTTCTTTAAAACCATACTTGGTACGGACAGTCCCTTTTTGGTTAAACTCTCCTAAGTCGAATAAGTCATAGACCCCATAGCCGACATCTTTTTCATTGGTAGCCTTGAAAGCTGGTGGCATCCAGACATGACTGATACCGAGATCAGCTAGGTGTTGAGCATCTTCAGCCAGACACGTCCAGTGCTGACCCTCGTGGGGCAGATACCATTCAAAGTATTGCATGAGTGTTTGATTTTGCATGATGTTTCCTCTTACTTGTCAATCTTGTTCTTTATTCTATCATAAAGTATCGGTTAGCTCAAACGTTTGCGTAAAACTGAATAATAAGTTTTTGACTATTTTATATAAAATGTTGATTTTTAAAATGAAAGCGCTATAATTATAGTAAATTACATAGATAAAGAGAGGAGATTTCTCATGATTGAATTTCAAAATGTTAGTAAGTTGTATGGTGATAAAGAGGCCTTGAGCAATCTCAATTTGCAGATTGAAAATGGGGAGATTATGGGCTTGATTGGTCATAATGGGGCTGGAAAATCGACTACTATAAAATCCTTAGTCAGTATCATTTCGCCCAGCAGTGGTCGTATTTTGGTAGACGGTCAGGAGTTATCGGAAAATCGCTTGGCTATTAAACGAAAGATTGGCTATGTAGCAGACTCGCCTGACTTATTTTTGCGTTTAACGTCCAATGAATTTTGGGAATTGATTGCCTCATCCTATGATCTGACTAGCTCTGATTTGGAGGCTAGTCTAGCTAGGCTATTGAACGTTTTTGATTTTGCTGAAAATCGTTATCAGGTTATTGAAACTCTTTCTCACGGAATGCGTCAGAAAGTCTTTGTCATCGGGGCACTCTTGTCTGATCCCGATATTTGGGTCTTGGACGAACCCTTGACTGGTTTGGATCCTCAGGCTGCCTTTGATTTGAAGCAGATGATGAAGGAACATGCGCAAAAAGGCAAGACGGTCTTGTTTTCAACCCATGTCCTAGAGGTAGCTGAGCAAGTCTGTGATCGGATTGCCATTTTGAAAAAAGGGCATTTGATTTATTGTGGTAGCGTAGAGGACTTGAGAAAAGACCACCCAGATCAGTCTTTGGAAAGTATCTACCTTAGTCTTGCTGGTAGAAAAGAGGAGGTTTCAGATGCGTCTCAAGGTCATTAAAAAATTAGTTGATATCAATATCCTCTATTCATCTCAAGAAGCTAATCTGGCTAATCTACGAAAGAAGCAGGCTAAGAATCCTGGGAAAAAAGTAAATGTTTCCGCTAGAGTCCTCAGTTCTTATATTTTTTCCAGTCTCTTGATGCTTCTCATGTTTATAAATATAGCCTTTCGTTTTCCTTTTGAGGAAATGCCAAGTTTTTTTAGTACCATGGTTGCTATTTTACTGGTGCTTGCCTTTTCAACTTCTTTCACTGCCTTTTACAATGTCTTTTATGAGAGTAAGGACTTGGCGTCGTATAGGCCCTATGCCTTTAAAGAATCAGAGATTATAATTGCTAAAGGACTGTCTGTTCTCTTGCCAGCTCTAGCTGGAATTGTACCAATCCTAGCTTATTTTCTAGTCCTCTATATTAGGCTAGCTCCTTCTCTTTGGCTGGGCTTGCCTTTGATGCTGCTGTCCTTGGCCTTATTATTTGTCTCTGTTACTTTAGTGATGGTAGTGGCAGTACATTTCTTGGCTCAGACTAGGGTCTTCAGAAAGTATCAGTCTATTTTTTCGAATGTGATGATTGGGATAGGGGTTCTCATACCTTTAATATTTGTCCTCTTTCTACAGTCGACTTTTGGAAGTATTGTTGACAAAGTTAGAGACATTCCATTTCTCCTTTATCCTCTTCATATCTTTTACAAAATAGCAGTGGAGCCTTTTTCGACAGAAGCCATACTGGGTCTGTTAGCTTGGATAGGACTAACTCTCTTCCTGCTTTATCTGACCAAAAAGAAGGTCCTTCCTCGTTTTTATGACGTTATCCTGCTTAATAGTGAGGAGAAGGTTAAAAAAGAACGTCGCAGCAAGGAGAGGATTTCAACTACTAAAAAGGGCTTTTTCCATATGGTTTTACGCTACCACCTCACCCTCTTGGGACAGGGGACTGGCGTGGTTACAGTGCTTTTTACAAGTGCTTTCCTTCCCTATCTCATGATGATTGGTCTGATTTCTAAAATCCGAGATTCTCAGATAGTTCCAGACATTCATCCTCCATACTGGTTACCCTTGTTTTATAGGATTGTTTATAGCAGTTGTCAATAACAATATCACCAGCCTGCATTCAATTGCCTTGTCCTTGGAGAGGGAAAATGTTGATTTTCTTCAGAGTTTACCCTTTGACTTTGCTCGTTATGTGAAAGTGAAATTTTGGATTATATTTGCTGTCCAGTCCTTTTTACCAGTTCTGACTTTACTTGGTCTTTCTCTTTATTTAGGCTTGCCCATCCTTTCGATGATTTATCTTCTTGTAGTCTGGACCCTTGCAAGTGTCATTCTTTCTTGCCACCATTACTTTAAGGACGTTAAAAATCTGTCAACCAATTGGAGTAGCATTACGGACTTGGTGAACCGTTCAAATCGTATAGTAGCAATTGTTTTGATTTTGATTTATAGTGCAATCTTAATGGCCCTTGTAATAGGGAGCTTATTCTTGGTTCAGTCTCTCACCCCTGTCCTTGCCATCAGCTTGGGAGTAGGAGCTCTTATCCTCTTGTTTGCTCTTGCTATTTTTAGCTATCATTACTACCTGTCACGCATATTGGCAGAAATAGAAAAAAGATGAGCTAGTTGGTCGCTTGCTTGATAAATTTTATAAAAAGAAATGAAGCTGAGCAAAAAACCACTTCTAACTATCAAAAAACGAGTATTTCCGTAGATGGAGGTACTCGTTTTTCTATGCCATTTTTCTTATCATAAAAACAAAACGGCTAGTAATGTATAACAATGTATAAATCCTACAGCATCAATTGCTTAAATTTTGGACTAGATTTTATTTGTGATGTTTTGAAGATTAATGGAGCTTGAGATGTTTGCTATTTATGGATAGCATACAAAATCATTGTTACTGGCGAGCTCTCTCATGCTTTTGGGTTTGCCTTTCATCTAGTTATTCTTATAAAAAGCCGTTTTATACTCAATGAAAAACAAAGAGTAAACTAGGAAGCTAGCCTCAGGTTGCTCAAAGCACCGCTTTGAGGTTGCAGATAAAGCTGACGTGGTTTGAAGAGTATTAAACTAATTTCCACTTTGGTGAGTCAAGTGGAAGTTACGGAGAAATTATCCCTATTTGTAAAACTCTGATAAGCCTTGGCTGATTTGCTAGAAATATGGTATAATTTTTCTTATGGAAAAGATTATCATTACAGCAACTGCTGAAAGTATTGAACAAGTTAAACAACTGCTCGAAGCTGGCGTAGACCGTATCTATGTCGGTGAGAAAGATTTTGGCCTTCGTCTGCCAACAACCTTTAGTTATGACCAATTGCGTGAAATCGCTAAGCTGGTTCATGATGCTGGTAAGGAATTGATCGTTGCAGTCAATGCCCTTATGCACCAAGATATGATGGACCGTATCAAGCCCTTCCTCGATTTCTTGGAAGAAATCAAGACAGATTACATTACGATTGGGGATGCAGGTGTCTTTTACGTGGTCAATCGCGATGGTTATTCCTTTAAGACTATCTACGATGCTTCGACTATGGTAACTAGCAGTCGTCAGATCAACTTCTGGGGACAAAAGGCTGGCGCATCGGAGGCTGTTTTGGCGCGTGAAATTCCATCAGCTGAACTCTTCAAAATGCCAGAGATTTTGGAAATTCCTGCTGAAGTTTTGGTTTACGGAGCTAGCGTCATCCATCATTCTAAACGTCCGCTCTTGCAAAACTATTATAACTTTACGCATATCGATGATGAAAAGACCCGTAAGCGTGACCTTTTCTTGGCTGAGCCAAGTGATCCTGAGAGTCACTATTCTATTTTTGAAGACAATCATGGAACCCACATTTTTGCTAATAATGACCTTGATTTGATGACCAAATTGACAGAATTGGTGGAGCATGGTTTTACTCACTGGAAATTAGAAGGTCTCTATACACCTGGTCAGAACTTTGTTGAGATTGCAAAACTCTTTATCCAAGCGCGTAGCTTGATCCAAGAGGGTAACTTTAGCCATGACCAAGCCTTCTTGCTGGATGAAGAAGTTCGTAAACTTCACCCTAAAAACCGTTTCCTTGATACAGGATTTTATGACTACGATCCTGATATGGTTAAATAAAGTAAATGATTCGTTGAGAGAAGGAAGGTGAAAATATTTCTTCTCTCAATTTTTCTTATTTCTTCACTATTTTCAAAAAGTCAGCAGGCTAGACTGCTCTATTTGACGATATTTTTAAGAAAAATGACCTTCTTGAGTTTGAAAAATATCCCATGTTTGCAGGTGCCAAATGGCCCTTTTTTTGGTATAATTTTTTATAATGAAAACGATTGGTAATCGCTATGTTGTGGTGGATTTAGAGGCAACTAGCACAGGTAGTAAGGCTAAAATTATCCAAGTGGGAATTGTCGTGATTGAGGACGGAAAAATCGTCGATCACTATACGACGGATGTCAATCCACATGAACCCTTAGATGCTCATATCAAAGAACTGACAGGATTAACAGACCAACGTCTGGCGCAAGCACCTGATTTTTCGCAAGTTGCCAGAAAAATCTTTGACTTGGTGGAGGATGGGATTTTTGTAGCCCATAATGTTCAGTTTGATGCTAATCTCTTGGCGGAAAATTTATTTTTTGAAGGCTATGAGTTAAGAAATCCTCGTGTTGACACGGTTGAATTGGCCCAGGTCTTTTTCCCTGAACTGGAAATATAGTTTGCCGATATTGTGTCGAGAATTAGGAATTCCTCTAAAACAAGCCCACACAGCTCTTTCAGATGCCCAAGCTACTGCGGAATTACTTCTTTTTTTGCGAGAAAAGATGGCCCAACTTCCTAAAGGTCTCTTGGAACGCTTGCTGGAAATGGCTGACGCCCTCCTATATGAGTCCTATCTGGTTATTGAAGAAATTTATCGAAACCAATCTATCCTGAGTTCTCCCGACTTGGTCGAAGTTCAAGGACTGTATTTCAAGAAGACTGCAGCTCCTCTGGAGCCACGAAAACTATCTCAAGATTTTTCTAAAAACATTTCTCTATTGAACCTAGAAGTGAGGGAGGAACAAGAAAGTTTTGCTAAAGAGGTTGGCTTGCTATTGAAAGATGAGCCTGTCTCATTAATTCAAGCACCGACAGGGATTGGGAAAACCTATGGCTATCTCTTACCTGCTTTATCTCAAGTAAAAGAGCGTCAAATTGTTCTTAGTGTTCCGACAAAGATTCTACAAAATCAAATCATGGAAGAAGAAGGTAACCGTCTCAAGGAAGTATTCCATACAGATATTCATTCTTTAAAGGGACCACAAAATTACCTGAAGTTGGATGCCTTTTATCGTTCCTTACAGGAAAATGATGAAAATCGCTTATTTAGACGCTTTAAAATGCAACTCTTAGTTTGGTTGACAGAGACAGAAACCGGGGATTTGGATGAGATTGGTCAACTCTACCGTTACCAACATTTTCTAAGAGACCTTCGTCATGATGGGAATTTATCATCCAAGAGCTTATTTGTGACGGAAGATTTTTGGAAAAGAAGTCAAGAAAGGGCACAAGCCTGTAAGCTTTTAGTGACCAATCATGCCTATCTTGTAACCAGACTGGAAGATAATCCTGAATTTGTCAGTGACCGTTTATTGATTATTGATGAAGTCCAAAAAGTTTTGTTGGCCCTAGAAAATCTGCTTCAAGAGACCTACGATATCCAGTCTATTATTGATTTAGTTGATAAGGCTTTAGTAGGAGAAGAAAATAGGATTCAACAACGAATACTAGAAAGTATTCGCTTTGAGTGTCTCTACTTGATAGAACAATTTCAGTCTGGCAAATCTCGAAAAAATATCTTAGATTCTCTTGCCAATCTCCACCAGTATTTTTCAGAATTAGAGGTAGAGGGATTTGAGGAACTGGTTCGCTATTTTACGGCTGAAGGTGATTACTGGCTTGAAGCAACTGAAACGAGTCAGAAGAAAATTCAAATTTCTTCTACAAAATCAGGCCGTATTCTTCTATCTTCCTTAGTGCCTGATTCATGTCAAGTCTTGGGAGTGTCGGCCACTCTTGAGATTAGTCAGAGGGTTTCTTTGGCAGACCTTTTAGGCTATCCTGAAGCCAAATTTGTCAAGATTGAAGCTCATAAAAAACAGGATCAAGAAGTGGTCTTGGTCAAAGATTTTCCCCTGGTAACAGAAACCTCCTTAGAAGTTTATGCCCAAGAGGTGGCTGATTTGCTGATGGATGTTCAAGCTTTCCAACAACCGATTTTGGTTCTCTTTACTGCTAAAGACATGCTTCTAGCAGTATCGGATTTACTTCCAGTTAGCCATCTGGCCCAGTATAAAAATGGGGATGTTCATCAACTGAAGAAACGCTTTGAAAAAGGTGAACAACAAATCCTGCTTGGTGCAGCAAGTTTCTGGGAGGGAGTTGATTTTTCAAGTCATCCTTTTGTGATTCAAGTTGTACCAAGACTTCCTTTCCAAAATCCCCAAGAGCCCTTGACGAAAAAGATCAATCAGGAACTGAATCAAGAAGGGAAAAATGCCTTTTATGATTATCAATTGCCAATGGCCATTATTCGTTTAAAACAGGCTTTGGGAAGAAGTATGAGACGCGAACACCAACGTTCCTTAACCCTTGTTTTGGATAGGAGAATTGTCGGAAAGCGATATGGCAAACAGATAGTAGCATCTCTAGCAAAAGAAGCGACTGTTAAAACCGTCTCTCGATCCGAAGTTGATGAGGCTGTTGATAAATTTTTAAATGAACTTTGATAAATAGTATTGTATGAAAGTATAAGGTTAGTATATATGAAACGTTCTCTCGACTCTAGAGTCGATTATAGTTTGCTATTGCCAGTGTTTTTCCTACTGGTTATCGGCGTGGTGGCTATTTATATAGCCGTTAGTCATGATTATCCCAATAATATTTTGCCCATTTTAGGACAGCAGGTCGCCTGGATTGCCTTGGGGCTTGTGATTGGTTTTGTGGTCATGCTCTTTAATACAGAATTTCTTTGGAAAGTGACCCCTTTTCTATATATTTTAGGCTTGGGACTCATGGTTCTGCCGATCGTCTTTTATAATCCAAGTCTAGTTGCATCAACGGGTGCCAAAAACTGGGTATCAATAAATGGAATTACCCTATTCCAACCGTCAGAATTTATGAAGATATCCTATATCCTCATGTTGGCTCGTGTCATTGTCCAATTTACAAAGAAACATAAGGAATGGCAACGTACAGTTCCGCTGGACTTTTTATTAATTTTTTGGATGATTGTCTTTACTATTCCAGTCCTAGTTCTTTTGGCACTTCAAAGTGACTTAGGGACGGCTTTGGTTTTTGTAGCTATTTTCTCAGGAATCGTCTTGTTATCAGGAGTTTCTTGGAAAATTATTATTCCAGTATTTGTGACTGCTGTAACAGGAGTTGCTGGATTCTTAGTCATTTTTATCAGTAAGGGTGGTCGGGCTTTTCTCCATCAATTGGGGATGCCGACCTACCAAATCAATCGTATCTTGGCTTGGCTTAATCCATTTGACTTTGCCCAAACAACCACTTACCAGCAGGCTCAAGGACAGATTGCCATTGGAAGTGGTGGCTTATTTGGTCAAGGGTTTAATGCTTCGAATCTGCTTATTCCAGTTCGTGAGTCGGATATGATTTTCACGGTGATCGCAGAAGATTTTGGCTTTATTGGCTCTGTCCTTGTTATTGCCCTTTACCTCATGCTGATTTACCGTATGTTGAAGATTACTCTTAAATCAAATAACCAGTTCTACACTTATATTTCCACAGGTTTGATTATGATGTTGCTCTTCCACATCTTTGAAAATATCGGCGCTGTGACGGGCTTGCTTCCTCTGACTGGGATTCCACTGCCTTTTATTTCGCAAGGAGGATCGGCTATTATTAGTAATTTGATCGGTGTTGGTTTGCTTTTATCGATGAGTTATCAAACCAATCTAGCTGAAGAAAAGAGTGGAAAAGTCCGATTCAAGCGGAAAAAGGTTGTATTAAAACGAATCAAATAAGGAGAAAATCATGGTTAAAGTAGCAGTTATGTTAGCTCAGGGCTTTGAAGAAATTGAAGCTTTGACAGTTGTGGATGTTTTGCGTCGTGCCAATATCGCTTGTGATATGGTTGGTTTTGAAGAGCAAGTGACAGGTTCGCACGCAATCCAAGTAAGAGCGGATCGTGTCTTTGATGGTGATTTATCAGACTATGACATGATTGTCCTTCCTGGAGGGATGCCTGGTTCTGCACATTTGCGTGACAATCAGGCCTTGATTCAAGAATTGCAAAGCTTCGAGCAAAAAGGAAAGAAACTGGCAGCCATTTGTGCGGCACCAATTGCCCTCAATCAAGCAGGGGTATTGAAAAACAAGCAGTACACTTGTTATGATGGCGTTCAAGAGCAAATCCTTGATGGTCAATATGTCAAGGAAACAGTAGTGGTAGATGGTCATTTGACAACCAGTCGAGGTCCCTCTACAGCCCTTGCCTTTGCCTACGAGTTGGTGGAGCAGTTAGGAGGGGACGCAGAGAGTTTACGAACAGGAATGCTCTATCGAGATGTCTTTGGTAAAAATCAGTAAAACGGGAGTCAACCTCTCGTTTTTTTATGTGGAAAACTCAGGGAAATCATCGCTTTTTTAACGAAAAAATGGTATAATGAAAGCTATGAAATCACGATTATATCTGGGATTTAGGTGGAACTTTACTGGATAATTATGAAACTTCAACAGCTGCATTTGTTGAAACATTAGCGCTGTATGGTATCACACAAGATCATGACAGTGTCTATCAGGCTTTAAAGGTTTCTACTGATTTTGCGATTGAGACATTCGCTCCCAACTTAGAACATTTTTTAGAAAAGTACAAGGAAAATGAAGCCAGAGAGCTTGAACATCCGATTTTATTTGATGGAGTTTCTGACTTATTGGAGGACATTTCAAATCAAGGTGGGCGTCATTTCTTGGTTTCTCACAGAAATGATCAGGTCTTAGAAATTTTAGAAAAAACCTCTATAGCAGCTTATTTTACAGAAGTAGTCACTTCTAGCTCAGGCTTTAAGAGAAAACCAAATCCTGAGTCTATGATTTATTTAAGAGAAAAGTATCAGATTAGCTCTGGTCTTGTTATTGGTGATCGGTCGATTGATATCGAAGCAGGTCAAGCAGCAGGATTGGATACCCACTTGTTTACCAGTATCGTGAATTTAAGACAAGTATTAGACATGTAAGAAAAAGGAATAAGATGACAGAAGAAATCAAAAATCTGCAGGCACAGGATTATGATGCCAGTCAAATTCAAGTTTTAGAGGGCTTAGAGGCTGTTCGTATGCGTCCAGGGATGTATATAGGGTCAACCTCAAAAGAAGGTCTTCACCATCTAGTCTGGGAAATTGTTGATAACTCAATCGACGAGGCCTTGGCAGGATTTGCCAGCCATATTCAAGTCTTTATTGAGCCAGATAATTCGATTACTGTTGTTGATGATGGACGTGGTATCCCAGTCGATATTCAGGAAAAAACAGGTCGACCTGCCGTTGAGACTGTCTTTACTGTCCTTCACGCTGGAGGAAAGTTTGGCGGTGGCGGATACAAGGTTTCAGGTGGTCTTCATGGAGTGGGGTCATCAGTAGTTAATGCCCTTTCCACTCAATTAGACGTTCATGTCCACAAAAACGGTAAAATTCATTATCAAGAATACCGTCGTGGTCATGTTGTCGCAGACCTTGAGGTGGTTGGGGACACAGATAGAACTGGAACAACGGTTCACTTCACCCCAGACCCAGAAATCTTTACGGAAACAACAACCTTTGATTTCGATAAATTAAATAAACGGATTCAAGAGTTGGCCTTTCTAAATCGCGGTCTTCAAATTTCAATTACAGATAAGCGTGAAGGTTTGGAACAAACCAAGCATTACCATTATGAAGGTGGGATTGCTAGTTATGTTGAGTATATCAACGAGAACAAGGATGTAATCTTTGATACACCAATCTATACAGACGGTGAGATGGATGATATCACAGTTGAAGTAGCCATGCAGTACACAACTGGTTACCATGAAAATGTCATGAGTTTCGCCAATAATATTCATACACATGAAGGTGGAACGCATGAGCAAGGTTTCCGTACAGCACTGACTCGTGTTATCAACGATTATGCTCGTAAAAATAAGTTACTGAAAGACAATGAAGACAACCTGACAGGAGAAGATGTCCGTGAAGGATTAACTGCGGTGATTTCAGTTAAGCACCCAAATCCACAGTTTGAAGGGCAAACCAAGACCAAACTGGGAAACAGTGAAGTGGTCAAGATTACCAATCGCCTCTTCAGTGATGCCTTCTCTGATTTCCTTATGGAAAAATCCACAGATCGCCAAGCGTATCGTGGAAAAAAAGGGATTTTAGCTGCTAAGGCTCGTGTGGCTGCCAAGCGTGCGCGTGAAGTTACTCGTAAAAAAATCTGGTTTGGAGATTTCCAACCTTCCAGGGAAACTAGCAGACTGTTCTTCTAACAATCCTGCTGAAACAGAACTCTTCATCGTCGAGGGAGACTCAGCGGGTGGATCGGCCAAATCTGGTCGTAACCGTGAATTCCAAGCTATCTTGCCAATTCGCGGTAAAAATCTTGAACGTTGAAAAAAAGCTAGCATGGATAAGATTCTAGCCAACGAAGAAATTCGTAGTCTTTTCACAGCCATGGGAACAGGATTTGGAGCAGAATTTGATGTTTCAAAAGCTCGTTACCAAAAGCTCGTTTTGATGACCGATGCCGATGTCGATGGAGCCCACATTCGTACCCTTCTTTTAACCTTGATTTATCGTTATATGAAACCAATCCTAGAAGCTGGTTATGTTTATATTGCCCAACCACCAATCTATGGTGTCAAGGTTGGAAGCGAGATTAAAGAATACATTCAGCCAGGTGCAGATCAAGAAATTAAACTCCAAGAAGCTTTAGCCCGTTATAGTGAAGGTCGTACCAAACCAACTATTCAGCGTTATAAGGGTCTAGGTGAAATGGACGACCATCAGTTATGGGAAACAACCATGGATCCCGAACATCGCTTGATGGCCAGAGTTTCTGTGGATGATGCTGCAGAAGCAGATAAAATCTTTGATATGTTGATGGGGGATCGAGTAGAGCCTCGTCGTGAGTTTATCGAAGAAAATGCTGTCTATAGTACACTTGATGTCTAAAAAATCGGGAGAAGTAGTTCCCTTGGTCTAAAAAATATGATATAATCATTACGATTGTTTCAAGTTAAAAAGGAGTTTAATATGTCTGGTAGTCTAGTAGTATATCTTATAATTGCAATTGCAATTATATTGCTGATTTCATATGCTATAGCAATTTATGTACGGAAACGCAATGAAAGTAAATTAGCAATTTTAGAAGAGAAAAAAGAAGAGCTGTACAATCTTCCAGTAAACGATGAAGTTGAAGCTGTAAAAAACATGCACTTGATTGGACAAAGTCAAGTGACTTTCCGTGAGTGGAACCAAAAATGGGTTGACCTATCTCTTAACTCTTTTGCAGATATCGAAAATAATCTTTTTGAGGCAGAAGGCTATAACAACTCATTCCGTTTTTTCAAGGCCAGTCATCAAATAGACCAAATCGAGAGTCAAATTACCTTGATTGAAGAAGATATTGCGGCAATTCGCAATGCTTTGGCAGATTTGGAGAAACAAGAGTCTAAAAATAGTGGACGTGTTCTTCATACCTTGGACTTGTTTGAAGAGTTGCAACACCGAGTTGCTGATCATTCTGAAGAATATGGACAAGGTTTGTCTGAAATCGAAAAACAATTGGAAAATATCCAATCAGAGTTTTCTCAGTTTGTAACTTTAAATTCATCTGGTGACCCAGTAGAAGCTGCTGTGATTTTGGATAATGCTGAAAATCATATCTTGGCTTTGACACATATTGTTGATCGTATACCAGCAATTGTAACAACATTATCTAAAGAGCTACCAGATCAACTAGAAGATTTAGAAGATGGTTACCGTAAGCTCTTAGATGCCAACTATTATTTTGCTGAGACAGATATCGAAGCGCGTTTCCAACTGCTTTATGAGGCTCTCAAGAAAAATCATGAGAATATTGCTAAACTAGAATTGGATAATGCCGAGTACGAAATACTCAAATCCAAGAAGAGATTAATGCACTTTACGATATCTTTACAAGAGAAATTGCAGCACAGAAAGTGGTAGAAGGTTTAGTAGCAACACTTCCTACTTATCTGCAACATATGAAGGAAAATAATGCTTTATTGATAGAAGATATTGAGCGTTTGAGCAAGAACTATTTACTTTCTGAGTCAGATGCAAGTCATGTTCATAGATTGCAAGCTGAGTTAGAGTCTTTGGAAGAATCTGTATTAGAATTAACTTCAGAACAAGAGGAACATTCTGAGCCATATTCATTACTTGAAGAACGTTTGGAAAACTTACAAGCGACTTTGAAAGAAATTGAGGATGAACAAGTTGAACTTAGTCAACGTCTTGCTCAGATTGAAAAAGATGATATCAATGCACGTCAAAAGGCAAATGTATATGTTAATCGTCTCCATACCATCAAGAGATATATGGAAAAACGGAACCTACCTGGTATTCCACAAACTTTCTTGAAGTTATTCTTTACAGCAAGTAATAATACGGAAGATTTAATGGCTGAATTAGAACAAAACTTAGTTAATATAGAGTCAGTTAACCGTATTCTTGAAATTGCAACGAATGATATGGAAGAGCTTGAGGCGGAAACTTATAATATTGTACAATATGCAACCTTGACAGAACAACTCTTGCAATATTCTAACCGCTACCGCTCATTTGATGAACGCATTCAAGAAGCCTTCAATGAAGCTTTAGATATTTTTGAGAAAGAATTTGATTATCATGCTTCGTTTGACAAGATTTCTCAAGCATTGGAAGTGGCAGAGCCTGGTGTAACCAACCGCTTTGTTACCTCATATGAGAAAACACGTGAAACAATTCGTTTCTAAAATAATAAAAAAGATGGCTCTTTGTCAACTGTAGTGGGTTGAAGAAAAGCTAAGCTCGAGAAAGGACAAATTTCGTCCTTTCTTTTTTGGGCTCTTTGTCAACTGTAGTGGGTTGAAGAAAAGCTAAGCTCGAGAAAGGACAAATTTCGTCCTTTCTTTTTTGATATTCAGAGCGATAAAAATCCGTTTTTTGAAGTTTTCAAAGTTCCGAAAACCAAAGGCATTGCGTTTGATAAGTTTGATGAGATTATTGGTTGCTTCTAATTTGGCATTAGAATAGGGTAACTGAAGGGCATTGACGATTTTCTCTTTGTCCTTTAGAAAGGTTTTAAAGACAGTCTTAAAAAGAGGATGAACTTTCTTTAGATTTTCCTCAATGAGTCCGAAAAATTTCTCCGGTTCCTTATTCTGAAAGTGAAAAAGCAAGAGTTGATAGAGATGATAGTGGTGTTTCAAGTCTTCTGAATAGCTCAAAAAGCTTGTCAATAATCTCTTTATTGGTTAAGTGCATGCGAAAAGTAGGGCGATAAAATCGCTTATCACTCAGTTTACGGCTATCCTGTTGAATGAGTTTCCAGTAGCGCTTGATAGCCTTATATTCATGAGATTTTCGCTCAAATTGCTTCATGATTTGGACACGAACACGACTCATAGCACGGCTAAGATGTTGTACAATGTGGAAGCGATCTAGAACGATTTTGGCATACGGAAAAAGATGTTTAGCCAAGTCATAGTAAGGACTAAACATATCCATAGTAATGATTTTCACCTGACAACGAACAGAGCGATTGTAGCGCAGAAAATGATTTCTTATGATAGTTTGTGTTCTACCCTCAAGAACAGTGATAATATTGAGCTTATCAAAATCTTGAGCAATGAAACTCATCTTTCCCTTAGTGAAGGCATATTCGTCCCAGGACATAATCTCAGGGAGGTAAGAAAAATCAGACTTAAAACAGAAGTCATTGAGCTTGCGAATAACAGTTGAAGTTGAAATAGACAGCTGACGGGCAATATCGGTCATAGAAGTCTTCTCAATTAGCTTCTGGGCAATCTTTTGGTTGATGATACGAGGGATTTGGTGATTCTTCTTGACGAGAGAAGTCTCAGCTACCATCATTTTCGAGCAATGATAGCACTTAAAACGGCGCTTTCTAAGAAGAATTCTAGTAGGCATACCAGTAGTTTCAAGGTAAGGAATTTTAGAAGGTTTTTGAAAATCATATTTCTTCATTTGACTTCCGCAATCAGGGCAAGATGGAGCGTCGTAGTCCAGTTTAGCGATGATTTCCTTGTGGGTATTCCTATTAATGACATCCATAATTTGGATATTTGGGTCTTTAATGTCTAGTAATTTTGTGATAAAATGTAATTGTTCCATATGATTCTTCCTAATGAGTTGTTTGATCGCTTTTCATTATAGATCTTATGGGACTTTTTTTCTACAACAAAATAGGCTCCATAATATCCATAGGGGATTTACCCACTACAAATATTATAGAGCCAAAAAGATTTGATTGTGTGAGAAGCAGAATCAAATCTTTTTTATTATTTGTCTATAAAATCTTGTATGATAAGATCTCAAGATAAAAAATTGGAGACGATTTAAAAAGCAAGTCAGAACCTATGTCTGGTCTATAAGGTTCAATAGCTTTCTAATCTCTCCAAAATTTTATTTGATTGGAATCGAAATCCCAATTAATTTTTCTGAGTAGAGGGTTTTGATATTGGTCTCATCAATAGAGTCCTTATCAATTTTACGTTTCAAGAAAAACTCTTGGATGGCTTCGATTTCGGTTTCGCGAATAGCACGGTGTTTATTTGAAATGAGGACTTCATAGTGAAGCGGAGCTTGGGTAAAAATAACATCAGTATTTCCAGCAGAATAGACCTCAACAAGGGTTGCATCTGTACTTTCTAGCTGGCTTTTTACAAGTTGCGAGTGTGAGTTTGTCGTATTGATAAGCTTCATAACATTCCCTCCGATTTTCTAATTCTATTATAGCACTTTTTAAATAAAGTAGCTTGATTTATACTCAATGAAAATCAAAGAGCAAACTAGGAAGCTAGCCGCAGGTTGCTCAAAACACAGTTTTGAGGTTGTAGATAAGACTGACGAAGTCAGTGACTATATCTACGGCAAGGCGAAGCTGACGTGGTTTGAATTTGATTTTCTAAAAGTATTAGTCAATCTTATGCTGTTTTTTCCAAGATTGGATGGCCCATTTATGACTACCACGTTTGAGATTTTCCATAGCCTCATCAATAGGGAACCAGGCAATATGATTAAAGTCTTCTAGTGGTTTTTGAACTTCTTTGAAAGAAGTAGCTTCATAGAGGTAAGCAGGATTGTAGTAGTAGGTGTCGCGGTGACGAGAGTAGAAATATTCGTCAGCTTGTCCGTAATAGGTACCAATTTCAGCTGTGAAGCCAAGCTCTTCAATCAACTCACGTTTTAGGGCCTCCTGATGATTTTCACCTGCTCAATTTCGCCACCTGGTAAGAACCAAGCGCCATTAGGTGCTTGAACAAGAACTATTTGTTTCTGTTCAGCGTCAGGGATAACTGCATATACACCGTAACGTGAAATATAGTCTGTATTCGCTTTTTTTTCTCCGAAAGTTGGGTTCACCATTGCATTTTCCTCATTATCTAGTATCGTTATTATTATCATAATGGAGAAAGTCCGAGCTGTCAAGAAATTACAGTTATTTTAGTAAAAAAGAAGCAGAAACATTTCATTTTCTACTCCTTTTATATAGTATTTATTTTTCTGTTTCAGAAGTTTTTACTTCAGCTTTTTTGGCAGACTTAATTTGAATGTTTCCCTTGCTAGTCATCACTGCCTTGAGGTCTTTTTCGCTTGGATTTTCAAGGTAGTAGTCAGTGATTGCGTCCTCAATATAGTCTTGAATAGTACGACGAAGTGGGCGAGCTCCCATTTTTGGATCATAACCGAGGTCAACCAATTTCCTTGACCTTGTCTGTCACATCGAGATGGATATTGTTGCTAGAGAGGCGCTTATTAACATCAGCTAGCATGAGCTCGACGATTTGAAGGAGATTATCCTTGCTGAGAGCTTTGAACTCGATGATGCCGTCAAAACGGTTCATAAATTCTGGGCTAAAGAAGTTGCCGAGTTCACCGAGAACAGAGTTGGTACGTCCTTCGCGAGCTGCCCCAAATCCAACGCTGGCTTCAGCCTTACCTGTACCTGCATTTGAAGTCATGATAATAATGGCATCCTTGAAGCTGACGGTACGTCCTTGCCCATCTGTCAAACGTCCATCGTCCAAGACTTGCAGGAACATATGCATGACATCTGGATGGGCTTTTTCTACTTCATCTAAGAGAATAAGAGAATAGGGATTACGGCGGACTTTTTCAGTTAATTGTCCAGCTTCATCGTAGCCGACATAACCTGGAGGGGCACCGACTAACTTAGCAACGCTGTGTTTTTCCATGTATTCACTCATGTCAAAGCGAATCATGCTATCAGCAGAACCAAAGAGTTCGATAGCTAGTTGTTTGGAAAGTTCTGTCTTACCGACACCGGTTGGGCCGACAAATAAGAAGCTTCCAATTGGGCGGTTAGGCGTACCGAGACCGACACGATTACGGCGAATAGCTTTTGCAATCTTATCGACAGCATCGTCTTGCCCAATAACATGAGACTTGAGGTCTTCAGCTAGATGGATGAGTTGAGATTGTTCTTTCTCTTTCAAATCCCCAACAGGGATGTTGGTTTTCTGCTCGATAATGTGTTCAATTGTTTTCTCACTGATGATAGGAGTATCTTGGTCAGTAACCTTTTTCTTTTGCATTTCCTTATACTTGGCAATCTGGTCGCGGAAGTAGGCGGCCTTTTCAAAATCTTCTTCTCGTGTAGCTTGAGATTTGAGATTTTCAGCCTCGATTAAGCGCTGATCAATGACTTTAGGGTCTACAAAATTTAAGGTCAAGTTCATCTTAGAACCAGCTTCATCTAGAAGGTCGATGGCCTTGTCAGGCAAGAAGCGATCTTGGATGTAACGATTGGAAAGAGTTGCAGCAGCTTCAATCGCAGCATCGGTATATTGAACGTGGTGGTAGTCTTCGTATTTCTTTTGAATGCCTTTGAGGATAGTGATTGTTTCTTCCACGGTTGGTTCATCTACCTTCACAGGCTGCATACGACGCTCTAGGGCCGCATCCTTTTCAATGATACGGTATTCATTGAGAGTAGTGGCACCGACCAGTTGCAGTTCCCCACGAGCAAGGGCTGGCTTGAGGATATTTCCTGCATCCATATTGCCATCGCCTGCAGAACCAGCACCGACAATTTCATGGATTTCGTCGATAAAGAGGATAATGTCCTCACGTTTGCGAATTTCTTCCATGAGTTTTTGCATGCGTTCTTCAAATTGTCCACGGATACCCGTTCCTTGAACCAAGCTAACCACATCTAAACGGATGACTTGTTTACCTTGGAGTTTATGTGGAACATCACCATCAACGATTTTCTGAGCTAGACCTTCGACAACGGCAGTTTTTCCGACACCAGGTTCACCGATAAGGACAGGATTATTCTTGGTTCTACGATTGAGAATCTCGATGACACGGATAATCTCATCATCTCGCCCAATAACGGGGTCGATATCGCCACGACGAGCAATCTCAGTTACATTGATACCAAATTCTTCCAGCAGGCCTTTTTCTTGGCTTGGAGGCGGAGTTTGAGCAGATCCACGATTTTGGGAACCATAACCGCCGTTTCCACCGTAACCTCCACCTGATTGGGTTGGAGGAGTGTTGTTAGAAGGTCTGAAATTGTTTAGATCATTGAAGAAATCACCAAAGGGATCGAAGTCACGATTGTTCAAATCTGTCATACCTTTAAAGAGACTGTTGTTAGGGTCTGTTTTGATAATCTTGTAGCAGTTTTGACAGAGGTCAATTTGTTTTTGTTTTCCATTGAGATTGGTGTAAAGATGAATTGTTGAGTCGTTGATTTTACAGTTTTGACAAAGCATACATCTACCTCATTTCTTTCTTTAGCCTGACCTGTTTAAAGGTCAAAAATAGTCAAAATTCTATAATTTCATTATAACAGGATTGGGGTGTAAAGCAAGTAAAAAGATTGCAGCTTTGAGAAGTTGTTACTATGAAAATTTTTGTGAATTTGGACTATAAAAAAATCCTATTTGTGAGACAAAAAGGATTTTGGTTAGACATGCAGGGTTTAATCCCAGCTTGTTTAGATTAGTAGAGAAGTTCGTAAATTTCCATTGCAATCAAGTCAATGCTGTCAAAAGTATAAGTTTCGCGAGCTTCTACATCACGAAGGGTAAAGATTGATCCGTTTTCTTCATCATGGCTGTATGCAACTTCTGCAACAACAACTCCTTCGCGTTCAAAATTACGTTTTAAATTTCCGCCGTCTTTTGACATTGCTTCAAGGCGGTTGATGATTCTAACCAAATGTGATTCCATTTTGATTCTCCTTCATTTCTTATCGTTACTATTTTACCATAAAGGAGGCCAACTTGCCTAGAAAAAACTAAGATTTCTCGCTAATTCTACTAGCTTAAAGTTTTTTTGAATAAATCGGATAAAAAGTTTGAATTTTAATTCAATTCATGTTATAATCATACAGTATTCTATTTTAGAAAGCAGTGTGACTATGAATTTTTCTTTTTTACCTAAGTATTTACCTTATTTTAACTATGGGGCTGTGGTGACGGTTCTCATTTCTATCTGCGTTGTCTTTTTGGGAACTATTTTGGGTGTTGTCTTGGCTTTTGGGCAACGTTCAAAGTTTAAACCGCTTGTTTGGCTCGCCAACTTGTACGTTTGGATTTTCCGTGGGACACCGATGATGGTTCAGATTATGATTGCCTTTGCCCTTATGCATATCAATGCTCCGACTATTCAGGTTGGAATTTTGGGTGTTGATCTTTCTCGCTTGATTCCAGGGATTTTGATTATCTCTATGAACAGTGGTGCTTATGTTTCTGAGACGGTTCGTGCCGGAATCAATGCGGTGCCTAAGGGGCAGTTAGAGGCTGCTTATTCGCTAGGGATTCGTCCTAAAAATGCCATGCGTTATGTGATTTTGCCACAAGCTATCAAAAATATTTTGCCAGCATTGGGGAACGAATTTATCACCATTATCAAGGATAGCTCCCTCTTATCAGCTATTGGGGTCATGGAGTTGTGGAATGGGGCTACAACAGTTTCTACAACAACCTATCTACCTCTGACTCCACTTTTATTTGCAGCCTTTTACTATTTGATTATGACTTCTATTTTGACAGTGGCCTTGAAAGCTTTTGAAAAACGTATGGGACAAGGAGATAAGAAATAATGACAGAAACCTTGATAAAAATTGAAAATTTACATAAATCCTTTGGAAAGAATGAAGTATTAAAGGGAATCAACCTCGAGATTAAACGTGGAGAGGTTGTCGTTATCATCGGTCCTTCAGGGAGTGGGAAATCTACCTTGCTTCGCTCTATGAATTTATTGGAAGAAGCAACCAAAGGGAAGGTTATCTTTGAGGGAGTCGATATCACGGACAAGAAGAATGACCTGTTTGCCATGCGTGAGAAGATGGGCATGGTTTTCCAACAATTTAATCTCTTTCCTAATATGACTGTGATGGAAAATATCACCTTGTCACCCATCAAGACTAAAGGTGAGAGCAAGGCAGTTGCAGAGAAGAGAGCCCAAGAGTTGTTGGAAAAAGTTGGTTTGCCAGATAAGGCAGACGCTTATCCACAGAGTCTGTCAGGTGGCCAGCAACAACGGATTGCCATCGCGCGTGGTTTGGCTATGGAACCAGATGTTTTGCTCTTTGACGAGCCAACCTCTGCCTTGGACCCTGAAATGGTAGGTGAGGTGTTGGCTGTTATGCAAGACCTTGCCAAGTCAGGGATGACTATGGTTATCGTAACACATGAGATGGGATTTGCCCGTGAGGTGGCAGACCGTGTTATCTTTATGGCAGACGGTGTGGTTGTTGAAGACGGAACACCAGAGCAGATTTTTGAACAAACCCAAGAACAACGGACTAAGGACTTCTTGAGTAAGGTTTTATAATCTATTTTAAAATTTCAAGACAAGATTAGTGAAAAGCTCGACCAGAGCTTTTTCTTATAGTTTGAAACTATAGGATTGCCTAGGAAAGAAGTGTTAGAGGGTACTAGCAGTTTTTGGTATAATGGAAGATATTTGAAAGAAAAGAGAAGTGATATGACACAGATTATTGATGGGAAGGCTTTAGCGGCCAAATTGCAGGGGCAGTTGGCTGAAAAGACTGCAAAATTAAAGGAAGAAACAGGTCTAGTACCTGGTTTGGTAGTGATTTTGGTGGGAGATAATCCTGCAAGCCAAGTCTACGTTCGCAACAAGGAACGTTCTGCCCTTGCGGCTGGTTTCCGTAGCGAAGTAGTGCGAGTTCCAGAGACCATTAGTCAAGCGGAATTGTTAGACTTAATTGCTAAATACAATCAAGATCCAGCTTGGCATGGGATTTTGGTCCAGTTGCCATTACCAAACATATCGATGAAGAGGCAGTTTTATTAGCCATTGACCCAGAAAAGGATGTGGATGGTTTTCATCCGCTCAACATGGGACGTCTTTGGTCTGGTCATCCAGTCATGATTCCATCAACACCTGCAGGAATTATGGAAATGTTTCATGAATATGGTATTGACTTGGAAGGTAAAAATGCGGTTGTCATCGGTCGTTCAAATATTGTTGGAAAACCCATGGCTCAGCTTCTTTTGGCCAAAAATGCAACAGTGACCTTGACTCACTCACGCACCCATAATCTTGCTAAGGTGGCTGCAAAAGCGGATATTCTTGTGGTCGCAATCGGTCGTGCCAAGTTTGTGACTCCTGACTTTGTCAAACCAGGTGTGGTTGTCATTGACGTTGGGATGAATCGCGATGAAAATGGTAAGCTTTGTGGAGATGTTGACTATGAGGCGGTTGCACCACTTGCTAGCCATATCACACCAGTGCCTGGAGGTGTCGGCCCTATGACCATTACCATGCTAATGGAGCAAACTTATCAAGCAGCACTTCGGACATTGGATAGCAAATAAAAGAAACATTCGCTGAAGAGAGTGTATTTTCTATAGCTATATCTAAAATGGCAGAAATAAATATTAAATTTTAGATATAAGATTACAAAAGGAGGTCTGCGCCTCCTTTTTGTTGTATAATGGAGTGAGGTGATTAGATGATTTTAAAAATTTATAATGGGGAATATAGTTTACAATGGGATGGGATATACTACTTAGCATTAATTGATTATCCAAATATTCAAGAGTGGGAATTAGAAAAAATTGCTAAATTTATAGCTTACGAAAAACTTCATAAACGTCAAACAAGTATTGAGTGTGCTAATTCTTGTTTAAAAAAAGAAATTTTAGATTACATCTGTCAGCATCCCTTTCTGCCACCATTTACCCCTACAGATAAAAGAGTAGCCTCGACTTATGATCTACATAAGAGGTTAGTGACTTCAGACTACTGTAGTCATACTACGACTATAGATGCAGCGATTTCTATCTTTAAAACAGGTCAGCTCTTATCTGCTGTGAAAGCCTTTGGGCGAGATGCTGAGGAGTTGGTTTTGGATAGTCGAAATGCTGCATCGGATCCGATAGATTATTTTGACTATGTCATGTTAGGGTGGTCAAATACAAGTTCTGGTTATCGATTAGCGATGGAGCGTTTTTTAGGTCGAGTTCCTTCAGAGAAAGAATTACAAGACAAGTTTATTCCTGGAGTGAGTTTTCATTTTATCTATACAGATTTGATTAAAGTTACTGGTTATATTTTTGATGGCTACCATGTTGCAAAAATTAAAGACATGTTGAATTTATTTAGTGAGTTGTATATTTGCATTATTCCAACTCATAATAAGAGGCAATTTGAAAATATTATTCCAACTAAAATACAAGATAGGGTGCATTATCTTGACTATGCTGGAGAAGACTTAGAAGAGTGGACTAAGAAAGTATATCAAGTTGTTTTAAAACAATCAGATAAAGGATAGTTGAGGAAAAAACGATGAAAGTGATTGATCAAGCCTTACTAAAAAAAGTTATTATTGAACGTTCTCGTACAAGTCATAAAGGAGACTATGGCCGTCTGCTGTTACTTGGTGGGACTTATCCTTATGGTGGTGCCATCATCATGGCTGCTTTGGCAGCTGTTAAAAGTGGAGCTGGTTTGGTGACTGTTGGAACAGATAGGGAAAATATCCCAGCTTTGCACAGTCATTTACCTGAGGCTATGGCCTTTTCTCTTCAAGACCAGCAATTGTTAAAAGAGCAATTGAAGAAGGCAGAAGTTGTCTTGCTGGGGCCTGGTTTACGAGACGATGCTTTTGGAGAAAATCTAATAAAACAAGTCTTTGTTAATTTAAGCCAAAATCAGATTTTGATTGTAGATGGTGGTGCCCTGACCATTCTTGCTAGAACAAGTTTGTCATTTCCATCTAACCAGCTTATCCTAACTCCCCACCAAAAAGAATGGGAAAAACTGTCTGGTATTGCTATTGAAAGCAAAACGAAGATGCAACGGCTAGTGCCCTAACTTCCTTCCCTCAAGGAACAATTTTGGTAGAGAAAGGTCCAGCTACTCGTATTTGGCAAGCTGGCCAATCGGATTATTACCAGTTACAAGTTGGTGGTCCCTATCAGGCGACTGGGGGAATGGGAGATACTCTGGCTGGGATGATTGCAGGATTTGCAGGCCAATTTCGACAGGCCAGTCTCTACGAGCGTGTAACCGTAGCGACTCATCTTCATTCAGCTATAGCCCAAGAATTAGCTCAAGAACATTATGTGGTCTTGCCAACGGAAATTAGTAATTGTCTTCCCAAAATAATAAAAAAATATCTCAAAAAAAGACTGGGATAAAATTCAATTTTAGGAGAAAACGAAGTAAATATTACCACAATAAAACGCATAATATCAAGTTTTTTTAATACCTGATACTATGCGTTTTTGACTTTAAAGATTTTTTGGTCTGTTTCTATTTTGGAGCAATCTTTTGCTCAGTATGTTTTATAATTTTTCGTTGATGAAGCGGATAAACTGATTCCACCAAACTTTTAAGAAGAAGGCTTTTTCAACTTTCTTTTCTGCTAGCATTTCGAAACTAGGACGTTCTGTGGTAATGTAACCTTGACCAATCAAGTCCTTGTCTTCATAATTCAAATGGCCAACCACTGTTCCAGCTTCAAGTGGTGCTTGAATTGCCTTAGAATCAGGTGTGAATTGAACAGATTGGGAAGATTGATTCCCAACACGTTCAATTAGAGAGATATCATCTTTGGCAACAGCAGTGACTGTATCTTCTTTTCCGTCTTGTACAGGGACTTTGCTATCTTGATAGGCATCACCTTTCTGAACGATTTTGCGAAGTGTGAATGTAGAAGAAATATAATCCATTAGTGAAGATGTAGCTGTGAAACGAGCGTAAGGATTATTGTCTTGATGGTCTGCATTCAAAACAACGGTAATAACCCTCATTCCTTTCTCGACAGTAGTACCAACAAAAGATTCACCAGCTTTGTCTGTCGTTCCTGTCTTAAGTCCGTCAAAGCCCCCTCGATGAGCAGGCATTCCTTCTAACATGTAGTTAGTAGAAGTGATTGTCATTCCAGCAAAAGTAGAAGAAGGTTTTTTGGTGATTTCCAAGACTTGTGGGTACTTTTTGATGAGGTTACGAGCAACAATAGCGACATCATAAGCACTAAGCTTATTTTCATCATCTTTATTAGACCCTGGGTAAATGTTATCTCCTAGAGTCTCGTTGTTAAGACCAGTTGTATTGACAACGGTGGCATCTTTGATTCCCCATTCCAAGAGTTTGGCCCGCATCATATCGACGAAATCTTTTTCTGAGCCAGCAATTTTCTCAGCTAGAGCAATAGCGGCGCTGTTGGCACTAGATACCAGGGTTGCTTCAAGCAACTCTTCCACAGTATAATTACGGGCCTCCATAGGAACATTACTGGCTTCAGAATTAGTTGTTAATTTGTAAGGATAGTCAGAAATATCTACAGGAGTGGATAGTGTAATACTTCCGTTTTCCAAGGCTTCATAGACCAGGTAAACAGTAATCAATTTTGTGATTGAAGCGATTTCCACTGGCTGAGTTGCATCTTTTTCATAAAGTATTTTTCCAGTATTTGCTTCAACAGCAATGGCATGTTTGCAGCAACATTAAAATCTTGAGCAGCAACAGTAGATGCTGAGCCAATAACGGATAAGCTTAGTAGAGTTAAAATGATTTTTTTCATAGTAAGTTTATTCTAACATAAAGAAAAAAATATTCCCAGTTTCATGACATAAGAAAGAAGCTTTTTTGAAAGTATGGTAAAATAGATGAATGGAGGTGCCCCATGTTTCGTAAGAATAAATTATTTTTTTGGACTAGTGAGATTTTATTATTAACCATCATCTTTTATTTATGGAGAGAGATGGGAGCGATTATTACACCTTTTGTAAGCGTCGCAAACACCATCATGATTCCTTTTCTTCTAGGTGGTTTTTTATATTATTTGACCAATCCTATTGTAAATTTTTTACAAAAGTATTTCAAAATTAATCGTATCATTGGTATTCTACTAACCTTGTGTGCCTTGGTTTGGGGGCTTGTCATTGGGGTAGTGTATCTGTTACCGATTTTGGTCAATCAGTTGACCAGCTTGATTACGACTAGCCAGACTATCTACAGTCGTTTACAAGATTTGATTGTGGATTTATCTACTTATCCAGCCTTTCAAAATTTGGATATTCAAGCGAATATTCAACAATTAAATCTTTCTTATGTAGATATTTTACAAAATATACTAAATAGTGTGACGAGTAGTGTCGGAAGTATCCTATCAGCTCTCTTTAGTACTGTTTTAATTATTATCATGACACCTGTGTTTTTGGTTTATTTTTTGTTAGATGGTCACAAATTTTTACCGATGCTTGAACGCACTGTTTTAAAGAGAGATAAGTTGCATATTGCAGGCCTCTTAAAAAATTTGAATGCGACAATTGCTCGCTATATTAGTGGAGTCGCCATTGATGCGATTATTATCGGTTGTTTGGCCTTTATCGGATATAGCGTGATCGGTTTAAAATACGCTTTGGTCTTCGCCATCTTTTCAGGCTTGGCCAATCTCATTCCTTATGTAGGACCAAGTATCGGCTTGATTCCGATGATTATTGCCAATGTCTTTACGGATCCTCATAGAATGCTAATTGCAGTTGTTTACATGCTAATCATTCAACAAGTGGATGGAAATATCCTCTACCCTCGAATCGTAGGTGGGGTAATGAAGGTTCATCCAATTACGATTTTAGTATTACTTTTGTTATCAAGCAATATCTACGGTGTCATTGGCATGATTGTCGCAGTACCAACCTATTCTATCTTAAAAAGAGATTTCTAAGTTCTTATCTCGCTTGTATGAAAAATCATAAAATAATGAAAAGAACGAGAAAGAGAGTTAGCTAAGTAAAAGTCAGGAAATTCCTGATTTTTTTCTTTTTATAGTGATAGGAGTAGCAGTGCTGATTATATTAGCTGATTAAGAATAATTCACAAAAAAACTTTGTAAAAACACTTGCAATTTAGCTGAAATTTGATAAAAATAGTAAGGAAAGTTAGACTGTATTGCCTACTGTCTATCTATAAAAATATATTTTTATTGGAGGCTTTTACTCAAATGGCAAAAGGAAAAAAATACGATCGTAGTAAACCACACGTTAACATTGGTACTATCGGACACGTTGACCACGGTAAAAACTACCCTAACTGCAGCTATCACAACTGTTTTGGCACGTCGCTTGCCTTCATCAGTTAACCAACCTAAAGACTATGCGTCTATCGATGCTGCTCCAGAAGAACGCGAACGCGGTATCACAATCAACACTGCGCACGTTGAGTACGAAACTGAAAAACGTCACTACGCTCACATCGACGCTCCAGGACACGCGGACTACGTTAAAAACATGATCACTGGTGCCGCTCAAATGGACGGAGCTATCCTTGTAGTAGCTTCAACTGACGGACCAATGCCACAAACTCGTGAGCACATCCTTCTTTCACGTCAGGTTGGTGTTAAACACCTTATCGTCTTCATGAACAAGATTGACTTGGTTGACGACGAAGAATTGCTTGAATTGGTTGAAATGGAAATCCGTGACCTCTTGTCAGAATACGACTTCCCAGGTGACGATCTTCCAGTTATCCAAGGTTCAGCTCTTAAAGCTCTTGAAGGTGACTCTAAATTTGAAGACATCATCATGGAGTTGATGGCTACTGTTGATGAGTACATTCCAGAACCAGAACGTGACACTGACAAACCATTGCTTCTTCCAGTCGAAGACGTATTCTCAATCACTGGACGTGGTACAGTTGCTTCAGGACGTATCGACCGTGGTACTGTTCGTGTCAACGACGAAATCGAAATCGTTGGTATCAAAGAAGAAACTTCAAAAGCAGTTGTTACTGGTGTTGAAATGTTCCGTAAACAACTTGACGAAGGTCTTGCCGGAGATAACGTAGGTGTTCTTCTTCGTGGTGTTCAACGTGACGAAATCGAACGTGGACAAGTTATTGCTAAACCAGGTTCAATCAACCCACACACTAAATTCAAAGGTGAAGTTTACATCCTTACTAAAGAAGAAGGTGGACGTCACACTCCATTCTTCAACAACTACCGTCCACAATTCTACTTCCGTACTACTGACGTTACAGGTTCAATCGAACTTCCAGCAGGTACTGAAATGGTAATGCCTGGTGATAATGTGACAATCGACGTTGAGTTGATCCACCCAATCGCCGTAGAACAAGGTACTACATTCTCTATCCGTGAGGGTGGACGTACTGTTGGTTCAGGTATGGTTACAGAAATCGAAGCTTAATTCGATTTAGTTCCCAGAAGAACAATTATTTAAGTCAGACACTAAAAGAATCTTGCTATGCAAGGTTCTTTTTTCTGATATTGAGCTAAAATTGAAGAATTATACACAAAAAAGCTCCATACACTTGATGTGCATAGAGCAATGGGGATTATTTGATATAGAGTTCTTGGTTTTTCAAGATAATTTCTCGTACACTTGAGAATTTCTTAAGTTTTTTAAGGTCCTCTGGATGGGTTATGAGAGTAATAACATAACCTTCCTTGCCCATACGACCAGTACGGCCAGCACGGTGAGTGTAGGTTTCAATATCTCTAGGAACATCAAAGTTTACGACGCATTCTAGGCTATCGATATCAATTCCACGAGCTAAAAGGTCAGTTGCAAGGAGTAGGGTTAGTTGCTTATCTTTAAACTTTTCTAAGATGACTTTTCTAAATTTGACATTAACATCACTAGCGAGGGAAACAGCCAATATATCACGATATTGTAATTTCTTCTGCGCTTCCAAGGTCTGATAAGCTGTTAAAGAAGACCAGACCACGGAAATCATCTACATGAGCTAGTTTTCGTAGCATATCCACTCGGTGACGTTGATCTACCTGCATATAGAAGTGTTGGATGTTGTCCAGTTTTTGATCAGAGAGATTAATAGTGCGTGTATTCGGCACAATCTTTTCTTGGTCAAACTTGGTCGTAGCACTCATATAGACAAGTTGGTGGTCACGAGGTGCGTAGTGAGTAATTTTCTCGACAAAGTGTATCTGAGAATCATCTAGCAATTGGTCGAATTCATCCAGGATGATGGTTTCCACATTCATCATCTTGATTTTTTTCAATTTAATTAGTTCAAAGATACGGCCAGGAGTTCCAATCAGAATTTCTGGTCCTTTTTTTAGGCGTTCAATCTGGCGTTTTTGACTCGAACCTGATAAGAAGAGTTGGGCAGTTAAGCCGATAGCTTCTGACCACGTTTTACATACGTCAAAAATCTGTCCAGCCAGTTCTGTATTTGGTGCTAGAATCAAGAGTTGCTGCGCTTTTTTCTTTTGTAGTCTGAGAAGACTTGGTAGGAGGTAAGCTAGTGTCTTACCAGTTCCTGTTGGGCTCACTCCTAGAAGATTTTTTCCTGAAAGAATGGGCTCAAATAGTTGAATTTGAATGGGGGTGAATTCTTGGAAACCGAGCTGGTCACTCAATTCTTGCCATTCAGTCGGTAGTTTAGTTTTCATTTTTCTGCCTCAAATCTAATGCCAGCAGTCTGGCGCATGGTATATAGTAGGTCATGAACAGAGCTTGCATCGTCCAGCCAAGTCTGGTAGAGTGTCTGGTCTGGTTGCTGAATCATCTGTGCAAATGCAGCGACTTCTTCAGTCATCGTATGAGGAGCCTGTTGGATAGGGAGTTGGACTTGATTGCCTTGATGGTCGGTAAAAATAGCCGAACGAACATGCTCAATTGTGTTGAGCGTCAGGGTTCCATCTGTCGTATAAATCTCGCAAGGAAGATTGGAAGTGATGTTTTTCCCAGCCTTGATGTGAACTTGAAAGTCTGGGTAGAAGAGGATACCATCTCCATTTAGGTCAATGCTATTGTCAAGCTGTTGAGCTTGATAGGTTGCGACCATAGCTTTTCCAAAAAGACGAACGGCAGCGTAGAGAGGATAAATCCCTAAATCCATAAGAGCTCCACCAGCAAAACGGTCTGAGAAGACATTTGGTGTCTGACCAGCCAACAAGTCAGGCATCTTGGAAGAGTATTTGGCATAATTGAAATCAGCTCCTAAGATTTGCTTGTCTGCTAAAAAGTTTTTGATAGTAGTGAAAGCTTTCTCGTGATAATTACGAGCTGCCTCAAAGATAAAACAGTGATTTTTATTAGCTGTTTGAATCAAATCCAGCCATTCTTGTGGCTGCGTGACAGCTGGCTTTTCAAGAATGACATGTTTACCTGCAGACAATGCAGCTTTTGCCTGAGCAAATGCAAGGAGTTTGGACTAGCAATATAGACAACATCAAAGGAGATCTTGAAGAAGTCCTCTAATTGATCAAAGAGTTGGATATCTTGATAGCGAGACGCAAAGGTTGCTGCAGTTTCTAACTTTCTAGAATAGACTGCGACCAGCTTGTATTCTCCACTGGTATGGGCTGCTTCTATGAAGTGATGGCTGATAGCCCCTGTTCCGATGACACCTAATTTAAGCATAGTTACTCCTTTTCCGATTTCAAATCCTTCTTTCATTATAACATAGATAGACGGGACTATCCAACAGAGGGGAAAAATTTCAAATAAGTTACTAGGTCTTTTCCAAAGAAAGTGGTACAATAATGAGATGAGTTAATGAAATGGGAGGGAAAATGAGATTATTACCTATAAGAAAAATATCACGTCAGTCTAAGAGGCTAGCGCTTTTTTTGACTTTTTGTGCAGGATATGTAGACGCCTATACTTTTATTGTGCGAGGGAATACTCTTGTAGCTGGACAAACTGGGAATGTAGTCTTTCTTTCAGTAGAATTAATTCAAAATAATGTTTCAGATGTTAGGGATAAGGTTCTCACCTTGCTAGCTTTTATGATGGGGGTCTTTTTATTAACTGTTTATAAGGAAAAATTGAGAATTGTTAAAAAGCCAATTCTGTCACTGATTCCTTTGGCAATCTTATCAATCACTATTGGTTTTGTGCCACAGACTGTAGATAATATCTATCTAGTACCGCCCTTAGCCTTTTGTATGGGCTTGGTGACAACTGCCTTTGGTGAAGTATCAGGAATTGCCTACAATAATGCTTTTATGACGGGGAACATCAAACGAACCATGTTGGCTTTTGGGGATTATTTTAGGACCAAGCATACACCATTTTTACGTGAAGGGATTATCTTTGTAAGCCTGCTTAGTAGTTTTGTCCTTGGCGTTGTCTTTTCAGCCTATTTGACGATTTTCTATAATGAAAAGACTATTCTTGGTGTTCCTATTATGATGAGCATTTTTTACCTCAGTATGCTTTCTGCCTCGTGGCGGAAAAAAGTAAAAGAAAAAGCTTCATTTTAGGTGTTATTACTTGTAAGAAAATAGGAGATATGCTATACTTGAAGAGTTGACTATGCACGTTCCTGTGCAACCGCACGAACATCGTTGCTTGATTATTCAAGTTTAAGTGGTTCGTCCCACGATGCTAGGCGAGTCTTCACAAAAATTCGGGGAAACCCATAAAAATCATAGGAGGTGCATAATGAGCACATACGCAATTATCAAAACTGGCGGAAAACAAGTTAAAGTTGAAGTTGGTCAAGCAGTTTACGTTGAAAAATTGAACGTTGAAGCTGGTCAAGAAGTTACTTTTAATGAAGTTGTTCTTGTTGGTGGTGAAAACACTGTTGTCGGAACTCCACTTGTTGCTGGAGCTACTGTAGTTGGAACTGTTGAAAAACAAGGAAAACAAAAGAAAGTTGTTACTTACAAGTACAAACCTAAAAAGGTAGCCACCGTAAACAAGGTCACCGTCAACCATATACAAAAGTTGTCATCAACGCAATCAACGCTTAATTTTAAGGAGAACACATGATACAAGCAGTCTTTGAGAGAGCCGAAGATGGCGAGCTGAGGAGTGCGGAAATTACTGGACACGCCGCAAGTGGCGAATACGGCTTTGATGTCGTGTGTGCATCGGTTTCTACGCTTGCCATTAACTTTATCAATTCCATTGAGAAGTTTGCAGGTTATGAACCAATCTTAGAATTAAACGAAGATGAAGGTGGCTTTTTACGGGTTGAATTACCTACGGCTATCCCGTCACACCAGAGAGAAATGACGCAGTTATTCTTTGAATCATTTTTCTTGGGTATGGCAAAACTATCGGAGGACTTTTCGGAGTTCGTCCAAACCAGAGTTATCACAGAAAACTAACACGGAGGAAAACATTATGTTAAAAATGACTCTTAACAACTTGCAACTTTTCGCCCACAAAAAAGGTGGAGGTTCTACATCAAACGGACGTGATTCACAAGCGAAACGTCTTGGAGCTAAAGCAGCTGACGGACAAACTGTAACAGGTGGATCAATCCTTTACCGTCAACGTGGTACACATATCTACCCAGGTGTAAACGTTGGACGTGGTGGAGACGATACTTTGTTCGCTAAAGTTGAAGGCGTAGTACGCTTTGAACGTAAAGGACGCGATAAAAAACAAGTTTCTGTTTACCCAATCGCTAAATAAAAAGGTCCAGTGAACCTTTTTATCCCGAGCCTTGAAATGTAAAGGCGAGGAAGCTAGAAGTAGCATTAAATAAGGCTTTCCGAGTTTTCGGAGAGCCTATTTTTTTATTTTGATACCCACGCTGATACCCATATTTTAAAAGCCTATTTACGAAGCGAACTTGTCGGCTACTTTATTTTACAATTATAAAATAGTTGAATGTAGCTCTTTTACAGTAATAAATTTTATAAGGGAATAAGATATTGTAAAAATTGCTAAGATTTGATATTATAATTGTATCTGAGTAAGGAAGTAGGAATATGGAAAGGATGTGAACCTGTGTGAAAAAGCTTATCACCATAGTAGTCTGTTCAATCTCTTTTCTTGTTCTATCTGCTTGTTTTAGTAAGAAAAAATTGATTCTTCCTGAACCTGAAACGGTCTCTGTAATTTCCCTGAAGAAAAAAATTTCTGAAGATGTTAAAACTATAAACAAGAGAGAAGAAATTTCAAAATTGATTGAGGAGATACAGAAACAGTCCAAATCTACAACTTTTGAGAGTTTAAATGATCAACCGACAAATGATAAAGATTACATCATTATCAAATTCACTCATCAGAATGAAGAAAAGGATAGTGTAGCCTATCTATATACTATAAAAGACAAACAGTATATTGAACAACCTTATGTTGGGATTTGGGAGGTAAGTCCAGATATAGCTAATAGGATTGAAGAGGCTTTTTCATAAATTTATGTTAAATCGAATTTGTATTATGTTTTAAACGGTAAATCAACAAGATTTGCTGTTTTTTATTTGCTTGAAATCAGATGAGAAAAAAGATATTATTCTAATTCTTGTATTGGGATGTTAGAGTATTCGTTTAGGTTTGAAAATTTCCTGACTTTTTTCCTTTTTGGAAAACTTCTAAAATATGGTATAATAAAAAGATAAAGAAGTTGGGGGTAGAAGATGAACATTCAACAATTACGCTATGTTGTGGCTATTGCCAATAGCGGTACTTTTCGTGAAGCTGCTGAAAAGATGTATGTTAGTCAGCCGAGTCTGTCTATTTCTGTTCGTGATTTGGAAAAAGAGTTGGGCTTTAAGATTTTCCGTCGAACCAGCTCAGGGACTTTCTTGACTCGTCGTGGTATGGAATTCTATGAAAAAGCGCAAGAATTGGTTAAAGGATTTGATATTTTTCAAAATCAGTATGCCAATCCGGAGGAAGAAAGGATGAATTTTCCATTGCCAGTCAGCACTATGACTTCTTGCCACCAACCATTACAGCCTTTTCAGAGCGCTATCCTGATTACAAAAATTTCCGTATTTTTGAATCTACTACAGTTCAAATACTTGATGAAGTAGCTCAGGGGCACAGTGAGATTGGGATTATCTACCTCAACAATCAAAATAAAAAGGGGATTATGCAACGGGTTGAAAAGCTAGGCCTAGAGGTCATCGAATTGATTCCCTTCTATACCCATATTTATCTCCGTGAGGGGCATCCTTTGGCTCAGAAAGAGGAATTGGTCATGAAGGATTTAGCTGATCTACCAACGGTTCGTTTCACTCAAGAAAAAGACGAGTACCTTTATTATTCAGAGAACTTTGTTGATACCAGTGCGAGCTCACAGATGTTTAATGTGACAGACCGTGCTACCTTGAATGGTATTTTGGAGCGGACGGATGCCTATGCGACTGGATCTGGATTTTTAGATAGTGACAGTGTCAATGGTATCACAGTTATTCGTCTCAAGGATAACCTAGATAATCGCATGGTCTATGTTAAACGTGAGGAAGTGGAGCTGAGTCAGGCTGGAACTCTTTTCGTAGAAGTCGTGCAAGAATATTTTGATCAAAAGAGGAAATCATGAAAAAAAGAGGAATAGTGGCAGTCATTATACTGCTTTTGATCGGGCTGGATCAGTTGGTAAAATCCTATATCGTCCAGCAAATTCCACTGGGTGAAGTGCGTTCTTGGATTCCCAATTTCGTTAGCTTGACCTACCTGCAAAATCGAGGGGCAGCCTTTTCTATCTTACAAGACCAGCAGTTGCTATTCGCTGTTATTACTCTGGTTGTCGTGGTAGGTGCCATTTGGTATTTGCACAAACACATGGAAGACTCAATCTGGATGGTGATTGGCTTAACCTTAATCATCGCTGGAGGTCTTGGAAACTTTATTGACAGGGTGAGTCAGGGCTTTGTTGTGGATATGTTCCACCTTGACTTTATTAATTTTGCAATTTTCAATGTGGCAGATAGCTATCTGACGGTTGGAGTGATTATTTTATTGATTGCAATGCTAAAAGAGGAAATAAATGGAAATTAAAATTGAAACTGGTGGCCTGCGTTTGGATAAGGCTTTGTCGGATTTGACAGAATTATCACGCAGTCTCGCGAATGAACAAATCAAATCAGGGCAGGTCTTGGTCAATGGCCAAGTCAAGAAAGCTAAATACACTGTCCAAGAGGGCGATGTTGTCACTTACCATGTGCCAGAACCAGAGGTTTTAGAGTATGTAGCTGAGAATCTTCCGCTAGAAATCATCTACCAAGATGAGGATGTGGCCGTCGTTAACAAGCCTCAGGGAATGGTTGTCCATCCGAGTGCTGGTCATACTAGTGGAACCCTAGTAAATGCTCTTATGTACCATATCAAGGACTTGTCGGGTATCAATGGGGTTCTGCGTCCAGGAATTGTTCACCGTATTGATAAGGATACGTCGGGCCTTCTCATGATTGCTAAAAACGATGAGGCGCATCTAGCACTTGCCCAAGAACTCAAGGATAAAAAGTCTTTACGCAAATATTGGGCGATTGTTCATGGAAATTTGCCCAATGATCGTGGTGTCATTGAAGCACCGATTGGCCGGAGTGAAAAAGACCGTAAGAAACAGGCTGTGACTGCCAAAGGGAAGCCTGCAGTGACCCGTTTCTATGTCTTGGAACGCTTGGCGATTATAGTTTAGTAGAGTTGCAGCTGGAGACAGGCCGCACCCATCAAATCCGTGTCCACATGGCTTATATTGGCCATCCAGTCGCTGGTGATGAAGTCTATGGTCCACGCAAGACACTTAAGGGACATGGACAATTTCTTCATGCTAAGACTTTAGGGTTTACTCATCCACGAACAGGTGAGATTTTGGAATTTACTGCAGATATCCCAGAGCTTTTTAAGGAAACCTTAGAGAGATTGAAAAAGAATTAGACGTGATAAAAGGTTGAGATAGCTTGTCTCGACCTTTTTCCAATCAACTCTTTTCTATTTTCTGCCATTCATGTTATAATAGATAAATATGAAGAATCGGAGTGAGACTATGAAATACAAACGTATTGTCTTTAAGGTAGGGACTTCTTCTCTGACGAATGAGGATGGAAGTTTATCACGTAGTAAAGTAAAAGCTATTACCCAGCAGTTAGCTATGTTGCACGAGGCTGGTCATGAATTGATTTTGGTATCGTCAGGTGCCATTGCGGCTGGTTTTGGGGCCTTAGGATTTAAAGCGTCCGACCAAGATTGCTGATAAACAGGCTTCAGCAGCGGTAGGACAAGGGCTTTTAATGGAAGAATACACGACCAATCTTCTCTTGCGCCAAATCGTTTCTGCACAAATCTTGCTGACTCAGGATGATTTTGTGGATAAGCGTCGTTATAAAAATGCCCATCAGGCTTTGTCAGTTCTACTTAGCCGTGGAGCGATTCCTATCATCAACGAGAATGACAGTGTCGTTATAGATGAACTCAAGGTTGGGGACAATGATACTCTGAGTGCACAGGTAGCAGCCATGGTCCAAGCAGATCTTTTGGTCCTCTTGACAGATGTGGACGGTCTCTATACTGGAAATCCTAATTCAGATCCAAGAGCCAAACGTTTGGAGCGAATCGAGACCATTAATCGTGAGATTATTGATATGGCTGGTGGAGCTGGCTCGTCAAATGGGACAGGTGGTATGTTGACTAAGATCAAAGCAGCCACTATTGCGACAGAATCGGGCGTTCCTGTTTATATCTGTTCATCCTTGAAGGCAGATGCCATGATTGAGGCAGCGGAGAAGACCAAGGATGGTTCCTACTTTGTTGCGCAAGAGAAGGGACTTCGTACCCAAAAACAATGGCTTGCCTTTTATGCTCAGAGCCAAGGTTCTATTTGGGTTGATAAAGGGGCTGCTGAAGCTCTCTCTCAACATGGAAAGAGTCTTCTCTTATCTGGTATTGTTGAAGCAGAAGGAGCCTTTTCTTACGGTGATATCGTGACAGTATTTGACAAGGAAAGTGGAAAATCACTTGGAAAAGGGCGCGTGCAATTTGGGGCATCTGCTTTGGAGGATATGTTGCGTTCTCAAAAAGCCAAGGGTGTCTTGATTCACCGTGATGACTGGATTTCCATTACTCCTGAAATCCAACTACTCTTTACAGAATTTTAGAGGTAAACTATGGTAAGTACACAAGAACAATTTGAACAGGTACAGGCTGTTAAAAAATCAATCAACACAGCTAGTGAAGACGTGAAAAACCAAGCCTTGCTAGCCATGGCTGATCACTTAGCGGCTGCTACAGAGGAAATTTTAGCGGCCAATGCCCTCGATATGGAAGCGGCCAAGGGTAAAATCTCAGATGTGATGCTGGATCGTCTTTATTTGGATGCAGGTCGTATAGAAGCGATGGCAACTGGTATTCGTGAAGTGGTTGCCTTACCAGATCCAATCGGTGAAATTTTAGAAACCAATCATCTTGAAAATGGTTTGGTTATCACAAAGAAACGTGTAGCTATGGGAGTTATTGGTATAATCTATGAAAGCCGTCCAAATGTGACGTCTGATGCGGCTGCTCTGGCTCTTAAAAGTGGAAATGCAGTTGTTCTTCGTAGTGGTAAGGACGCCTATCAAACAGCCCATGCCATTGTCACAGCCTTGAAGAAGGGCTTGGAAACGACTACTATTCACTCAGATGTGATTCAACTAGTGGAAGATACCAGTCGAGAAAGTAGCTATGCCATGATGAAGGCAAAGGGTTATCTAGACCTTCTCATCCCTCGTGGAGGAGCTGGCTTGATTAATGCCGTGGTTGAGAATGCGATCGTACCTGTTATTGAGACAGGGACTGGGATTGTCCATGTTTATGTGGATAAGGATGCAGATGAAGACAAGGCTCTGTCTATCATCAATAATGCTAAAACCAGTCGTCCTTCTGTTTGTAATGCCATGGAGGTTCTGCTTGTTCATGAAGACAAGGCAGCAAGCTTCCTTCCTCGTTTGGAGCAAGTGCTAGTTGTCGATCGAAAGAAGCTGGGTTGGAACCAATTCAATTCCGCTTGGATAGCAAAGCAAGTCAGTTTGTTTCAGGCCAAACTGCTGAAGCACAAGACTTTGACACTGAGTTTTTAGACTATGTCCTAGCTGTTAAGGTTGTGAGCAGTTTAGAAGAAGCGGTTGCCCATATTGAAGCTCACAGTACTCATCATTCGGATGCCATTGTGACGGAAAACGCTGAAGCTGCAGCTTACTTTACAGATCAAGTGGACTCTGCAGCTGTCTATGTCAATGCCTCGACTCGTTTCACAGATGGTGGCCAATTTGGTCTTGGTTGTGAAATGGGGATTTCTACTCAGAAATTGCATGCGCGTGGTCCAATGGGCTTAAAAGAATTGACTAGCTATAAGTATGTGGTTACTGGTGACGGACAGATAAGGGAGTAAGAGATGAAGATTGGATTTATCGGCTTAGGAAATATGGGAGCTAGTTTGGCCAAGGCTGTTTTGCAGACCAAGACGGGTGCCCAGATTATTCTTGCCAATCGTAGTCAAGCCAAGGTAGATGCTTTCATTGCAGACTTTGGTGGTCAGGTTTCAAGCAATGAAGAAATATTCGCAGAAGCAGATGTGATTTTTCTAGGAGTAAAGCCTGCACAGTTCTCAGACTTGCTTTCTCAATACCAGACCATCCTTGAAAAAAGAGAAAGTCTTCTTTTGATTTCGATGGCAGCTGGATTGACCTTGGAAAAACTGGCTAGTCTTCTTTCAAGTCAACACCGAATTATTCGTATGATGCCAAATATCCCTGCTTCTATCGGACAAGGAGTGATTAGTTATGCCTTGTCTTCTAATTGCAGGGCTGAGGACAGTGAGCTATTTTGTCAGCTTTTAACTAAGGCTGGTCTCTTGGTTGAACTAGGAGAAGGCTTAATCGACGCAGCGACAGGTCTTGCAGGCTGTGGACCGGCTTTTGTCTATCTCTTTATTGAGGCCTTGGCAGATGCAGGTGTTCAGACTGGATTGCCACGAGAAACGGCATTGAAAATGGCGGCTCAAACTGTGGTAGGAGCTGGGCAATTGGTCCTTGAAAGTCAGCAACATCCTGGAGTATTGAAAGACCAAGTTTGCAGCCCAGGAGGTTCGACTATCGCTGGTGTAGCAAGCCTAGAAGCGCATGCTTTTCGAGGAACAGTCATGGAGGCAGTCACTAAAGCCTACAAACGAACTAAAAAACTTGGTAAATAAGAGGTGGCTTTGTCTGCCTCTTTTATGGTGGTTGATACTCTTCGAAAATCTCTTCAAACTGCGTCAGCTTCCATCTGCAACCTCAAAACAGTGTTTTTAGCAACCTGCGGTTAGCTTCCTAGTTTGCTCTTTGATTTTCATTGAGTATGAAATGAGAAGACAAAAAGATTGTCACAAACCCCTATTTTTTTGATAGAATAGAAGTAGTAAAAAAGAAATGAGTTAGACATGTCAAAAGGATTTTTAGTCTCTCTTGAGGGACCAGAGGGAGCAGGCAAGACCAGTGTTTTAGAGGCTCTGCTACCAATTTTAGAGGAAAATGGAGTAGAGATGCTGACGACCCGCGAACCTGGCGGAGTCTTGATTGGGGAGAAGATTCGTCAAGTGATTTTAGACCCAAGTCATACTCAGATGGATGCTAAGACAGAACTCCTTCTCTATATTGCTAGTCGTAGACAGCACTTGGTGGAAAAAGTTCTTCCAGCCCTTGAAGCTGGCAAGTTGGTCATTATGGACCGCTTCATCGATAGTTCTGTTGCCTATCAGGGATTTGGTCGTGGTTTGGACATTGAAGCCATTGACTGGCTCAATCAGTTTGCGACAGATGGCCTTAAACCTGATTTGACCCTCTATTTTGACATCGAGGTGGAAGAAGGACTGGCTCGCATTGCTGCTAATAGCAATCGAGAGGTCAATCGTTTAGACCTAGAAGGCTTAGACTTGCATAAAAAGGTCCGTCAAGGATATCTTTCTCTTTTGGAGAAAGAAGGAGACCGTATTGCCAAGATTGATGCCAGTCTTCCTTTGGACCAAGTGGTGGAAGATACCAAGTCTGTCTTGTTTGAGAGAATGGGATTAAGTAAATGAAGCAAGAGCGATTAAATGATTTGCAACCAGAGCAGTTTGACCGTTTTGTCCGTATCTTGGAGCAAAATCAGCTCAATCATGCTTACCTCTTTTCAGGTTTCTTTGGAAGCTTAGAAATGGCGCAGTTTTTGGCTAAGAGCCTCTTTTGTACAGATAAGGTAGGCGTTTTACCATGTGAGAAATGCCGAAACTGCAAGTTGATTGAACAGGAAGAGTTTCCCGATGTCACCTTGATTAAGCCAGTCAATCAGGTCATCAAGACAGAACGCATTCGGGAATTGGTGGGTCAGTTTTCCCAAGCAGGGATTGAAAGTCAACAACAGGTTTTTATTATCGAGCAAGCTGAGAAAATGCATCCTAACGCAGCTAACTCTCTGCTCAAGGTCATCGAAGAACCCCAGAGTGAGGTTTATATTTTCTTCTTGACCAGCGATGAGGAAAAGATGTTACCGACCATCCGTAGTCGAACCCAGATTTTCCATTTTAAAAAGCAAGAAGAAAAACTCATATTATTCTTAGAACAAATGGGGCTGGTTAAGAAAAAAGCGACTCTCTTAGCTCAGTTTAGTCAATCGCGAGCTGAAGCAGAAAAGTTGGCTAATCAGGCAAGTTTTTGGACCTTGATCGATGAAAGTGAACGCCTGCTGACCTGGTTAGTAGCTAAGAAAAAAGAAAGTTATCTGCAGGTTGCTAAGTTAGCCAACTTGGCGGATGACAAGGAAAAACAAGATCAGGTTTTACGGATTCTTGAAGTCCTCTGTGGACAAGATATCCTACAAGCAAGAGTAAGAGTGATTCTACAAGATTTGTTAGAAGCTAGAAAAATGTGGCAAGCTAATGTCAGCTTTCAAAATGCCATGGAATATCTGGTCTTGAAAGAAATATAAACTCAAAAATGAACGATAAAGAAAGGAAAGGGCTGTTTTATGGACAAAAAAGAATTATTTGACGCGCTGGATGATTTTTCCCAACAGTTGTTGGTGACCTTGGCCGATGTGGAAGCTATCAAGAAAAATCTCAAGAGCCTGGTAGAGGAAAATACAGCTCTTCGCTTGGAAAATTCTAAGTTGCGCGAACGCTTGGGTGAGGTGGAGGCAGATGCTCCTGTCAAGGCCAAGCATGTTCGCGAAAGTGTCCGTCGCATTTACCGTGATGGATTTCACGTATGTAATGATTTTTATGGACAACGTCGAGAACAGGACGAGGAATGTATGTTCTGTGACGAGTTGTTATACAGGGAGTAAGCATGCAGATTCAAAAAAGTTTTAAGGGGCAGTCTCCCTATGGCAAGCTTTATCTAGTGGCAACGCCGATTGGCAATCTAGATGATATGACTTTTCGCGCCATCCAGACCTTGAAAGAAGTGGATTGGATTGCTGCTGAGGACACGCGCAATACAGGTCTTCTGCTCAAGCATTTTGACATTTCGACCAAGCAGATCAGTTTTCATGAGCACAATGCTAAGGAAAAAATTCCTGATTTGATTAGTTTTCTGAAAGCAGGGCAAAGTATTGCTCAGGTCTCCGATGCGGGTCTGCCTAGTATCTCAGACCCTGGGCATGACTTGGTTAAGGCAGCTATTGAGGAAGAAATTACAGTTGTTACAGTTCCAGGTGCCTCTGCAGGGATTTCAGCCTTGATTGCCAGTGGTTTAGCACCACAGCCACATATCTTTTACGGCTTTTTACCCAGAAAATCAGGCCAGCAAAAGCAATTTTTCGACTCGAAAAAAGACTATCCAGAAACCCAGATTTTCTATGAATCGCCTCATCGTGTGGTAGATACATTGAAAAATATGCTAGAAGTCTACGGTGACCGCTCGGTAGTCTTGGTCAGAGAATTGACCAAGATTTATGAAGAATACCAAAGAGGAAAGATCTCTGAATTGCTAGAAAGCATTGCTGAAACGCCACTCAAGGGCGAATGCCTTCTCATTGTTGAAGGTGCCAGCCAAGATGTGGAGGAAAAAGACGAGGAAGACTTGTTCTTAGAAATCCAATCCCGCATCCAGCAAGGTATGAAGAAAAATCAAGCTATCAAGGAAGTTGCTAAGATTTACCAGTGGAATAAAAGCCAGCTCTATGCTGCTTACCACGATTGGGAAGAAAATGACTAAACAGGGAAGTTTGCCTTCTTCCCTTTTTTTGTTATACTAGTAGAAGAAAAAAATAGAAAGATTTGTGGGAGTGAAAAAGTCCTGTGGACTTTTTCAGCCTGAGCCAAGAAACTCGAAAGCGAAGTAAGTCCTGTGGACTTTTTCAGCCTGAGCCAAGAAACTCGAAAGCGAGTAAGTTCGGTTGGCTTTTTTCATGTGAAGCTTGTCTTCACACTCCCAAAGAGGTATTAGTGTCGTGTCTCAATCTTATATCAATGTTATCGGTGCTGGTTTGGCAGGTTCTGAAGCAGCCTACCAAATCGCAGAACGTGGTATTCCAGTTAAACTCTATGAAATGCGTGGTGTCAAGTCAACACCCCAGCACAAAACAGACAATTTTGCCGAGTTAGTTTGTTCCAATTCCTTACGTGGGGATGCTTTGACAAATGCTGTTGGGCTTCTCAAGGAAGAAATGCGTCGCTTGGGTTCTGTCATTTTAGAATCAGCAGAAGCTACACGTGTACCCGCAGGCGGTGCCCTTGCGGTGGACCGTGACGGTTTCTCCCAAATGGTGACTGAAAAAGTGGCCAACCATCCCTTGATTGAAGTGGTGCGTGATGAAATTGCAGAATTGCCAACGGATGTTATTACGGTTGTCGCTACTGGTCCTTTGACGAGCGATGCCTTAGCTGAAAAGATTCATGCCCTTAATGACGGCGATGGTTTCTATTTTTACGATGCGGCAGCACCTATTATCGATGTCAACACCATTGATATGAGCAAGGTCTATCTCAAGTCTCGTTATGATAAGGGAGAGGCAGCCTACCTCAACGCGCCTATGACTAAGCAAGAGTTTATGGATTTCCATGAAGCCTTGGTCAATGCGGAAGAAGCACCGCTTAATTCTTTCGAAAAAGAAAAGTACTTTGAAGGTTGTATGCCTATCGAGGTCATGGCCAAACGTGGTATTAAAACCATGCTTTATGGACCTATGAAGCCAGTCGGGCTTGAGTATCCAGACGACTACACGGGACCTCGTGACGGCGAGTTCAAAACGCCGTACGCGGTTGTTCAACTTCGTCAGGACAATGCGGCTGGTAGCCTCTACAATATCGTCGGTTTCCAGACCCACCTCAAATGGGGAGAACAAAAGCGTGTCTTCCAAATGATTCCAGGTCTTGAAAATGCGGAGTTTGTTCGTTATGGGGTCATGCACCGCAATTCTTACATGGATTCACCAAATCTTCTGGAGCAGACCTACCGTTCTAAGAAGCAACCAAATCTCTTCTTTGCTGGTCAAATGACGGGTGTGGAAGGCTATGTTGAATCGGCAGCATCAGGCTTAGTTGCAGGTATTAACGCGGCTCGTCTCTTCAAGGGTGAAAATGAGGCGATTTTCCCAGAAACAACAGCGATTGGAAGTCTGGCTCATTACATCACCCATGCGGACAGCAAACATTTCCAACCAATGAATGTCAATTTTGGGATCATCAAGGAGCTGGAAGGCGAACGTATCCGTGATAAGAAGGCTCGTTATGAAAAAATTGCAGAGCGTGCCCTTAGCGACTTAGAGGAATTTTTAATGGTCTAATTTTTTTGAAAGAATTGCTCATGGTACTATAAAAATCTTAGAAATTGTGATAAAATAGGTAGGATAAAAAAAGGAGAGTGAAAATGGCGAATCCCAAGTATAAACGTATTTTAATCAAGTTATCAGGTGAAGCCCTTGCCGGTGAACGTGGCGTAGGGATTGATATCCAAACAGTTCAAACAATCGCAAAGAGATTCAAGAAGTTCATAGCTTAGGTATCGAAATTGCCCTTGTTATTGGTGGAGGAAATCTCTGGCGTGGAGAACCTGCTGCAGAAGCAGGTATGGACCGCGTTCAGGCAGATTACACAGGAATGCTTGGGACTGTTATGAATGCTCTTGTGATGGCAGATTCATTGCAACAAGTTGGTGTTGATACGCGTGTGCAAACTGCCATTGCTATGCAACAAGTGGCAGAGCCTTATGTCCGTGGACGTGCCCTTCGTCACCTTGAAAAAGGCCGTATCGTTATCTTTGGTGCTGGAATTGGTTCACCTTACTTCTCAACAGATACAACAGCGGCCCTTCGTGCAGCTGAAATCGAAGCGGATGCTATCCTTATGGCTAAAAATGGCGTCGACGGTGTTTACAATGCCGATCCTAAGAAAGACAAGACAGCCGTTAAGTTTGAAGAATTGACTCACCGTGACGTTATCAATAAAGGTCTTCGTATCATGGATTCAACAGCTTCAACCCTCTCAATGGACAACGACATTGACTTGGTTGTCTTCAATATGAACCAACCAGGCAACATCAAACGTGTCGTATTTGGTGAAAATATCGGAACAACAGTTTCAAACAATATCGAAGAAAAGGAATAAGAAAGATTATGGCTAACGCAATTATTGAAAGCTAAAGAGAGAATGACCCAGTCTCACCAATCACTTGCTCGTGAATTTGGTGGTATCCGTGCCGGTCGTGCCAATGCAAGCTTGCTGGACCGTGTACATGTAGAATACTATGGAGTAGAAACACCTCTTAACCAAATCGCTTCAATTACCATTCCAGAAGCGCGTGTTTTGTTGGTAACACCATTTGACAAGTCTTCATTGAAAGATATCGAACGTGCCTTGAACGCTTCTGATCTTGGTATCACACCAGCTAATGATGGTTCTGTGATTCGTTTGGTTATCCCTGCTCTCACAGAAGAAACTCGTCGTGACCTTGCTAAAGAAGTGAAGAAGGTCGGTGAAAATGCTAAAGTGGCTGTGCGCAATATCCGTCGTGATGCTATGGACGAAGCTAAGAAACAAGAAAAAGCAAAAGAAATCACTGAAGACGAATTGAAGACTCTTGAAAAAGATATTCAAAAAGTAACAGACGATGCTGTTAAACACATCGACGACATGACTGCCAACAAAGAGAAAGAACTCTTGGAAGTCTAAAAATAAACAGAAAAACTCAGTTGGCATTGCTGGCTGAGTTTTATTCGAAAGAAGGAAATATGAATACAAATCTTGCAAGTTTTATCGTTGGACTCATCATCGATGAAAATGACCGTTTTTACTTTGTGCAAAAGGATGGCCAAACCTATGCGCTTGCCAAGGAAGAAGGTCAACATACAGTAGGTGATACGGTCAAAGGTTTTGCCTACACGGATATGAAGCAAACTCCGCTTGACCACTCTAGAAGTAACTGCCACTCAGGACCAATTTGGTTGGGGCCGTGTCACAGAGGTTCGTAAGGACTTGGGTGTCTTTGTGGATACAGGCCTACCTGACAAGGAAATCGTAGTGTCACTTGATATCCTTCCTGAGCTCAAGGAACTCTGGCCTAAGAAGGGCGATCAACTCTACATCCGTCTTGAAGTAGACAAGAAAGACCGAATCTGGGGACTCTTGGCTTATCAAGAAGACTTCCAACGTCTGGCTCGTCCTGCCTATAACAACATGCAGAACCAAAACTGGCCAGCCATTGTGTACCGCCTCAAGCTGTCAGGAACTTTTGTTTACTTACCAGAAAATAATATGCTTGGTTTTATTCACCCAAGTGAGCGTTATGCAGAACCACGTTTGGGGCAAGTCTTAGATGCGCGTGTCATTGGTTTCCGTGAAGTGGACCGTACCTTGAACCTCTCTCTCAAACCACGTTCCTTTGAAATGTTGGAAAACGATGCTCAGATGATTTTGACCTACTTGGAAAGCAATGGCGGTTTCATGACCTTAAATGATAAGTCATCTCCTGATGATATCAAGGCAACCTTTGGCATTTCTAAAGGTCAGTTCAAGAAAGCACTCGGTGGCTTGATGAAGGCTGGTAAAATCAAGCAAGACCAGTTTGGGACAGAATTGATTTAGGGTGGTATATGAGAAAATCATTTTACACTTGGCTCATGACTGAGCGCAATCCTAAAAGTAACAGTCCCAAAGCAATCTTGGCAGACCTAGCTTTTGAAGAGTCATCCTTCCCAAAACACACAGATGATTTTGATGAGGTGAGTCGCTTTTTGGAAGAACATGCCAGTTTCTCTTTTAACCTAGGAGACTTTGACGCCATCTGGCAAGAATACTTAGAACACTAGCATTTATTCATTGGGTTTGGGCTAGTAATTTCTCCACCCCTTTGCTATAATAAAAAGAAATAAAAGGATTAGAGAGGTTCTTTATTTGAAGGAACATTCAATAGACATTCAACTGAGTCATCCAGATGATCTGTTTCATCTTTTTGGTTCCAATGAACGCCATCTTCGTTTGATGGAAGAAGAGCTTGATGTTGTGATTCATGCTCGTACGGAGATTGTCCAGGTTTTGGGAGAAGAGTCTGCCTGTGAGGAAGCCCGTCAGGTCATCCAAGCCTTGATGGTCTTGGTGAATCGGGGGATGACCGTTGGTACGCCAGATGTGGTGACTGCGATTAGCATGGTCAAAAATGATGAAATCGACAAGTTTGTTGCCCTTTACGAAGAAGAAATCATCAAGGACAATACTGGGAAACCGATCCGTGTTAAAACACTGGGTCAAAAACTTTATGTGGACAGTGTTAAACAGCATGATGTGACCTTTGGAATCGGACCTGCAGGAACAGGAAAGACCTTTCTTGCAGTGACCTTGGCAGTGACTGCTCTCAAGCGTGGCCAGGTCAAACGGATTATCCTAACTCGTCCAGCAGTGGAAGCAGGAGAAAGTCTAGGATTTCTTCCGGGTGACCTCAAGGAGAAGGTAGATCCTTACCTTCGACCTGTTTATGATGCCTTGTATCAGATTCTGGGCAAAGACCAAACGACTCGTCTCATGGAGCGTGAAATTATCGAAATCGCGCCCCTTGCCTATATGCGTGGCCGGACCTTGGATGATGCCTTTGTCATTCTCGATGAGGCGCAAAATACGACCATCATGCAGATGAAGATGTTCTTGACTCGTTTAGGCTTTAATTCTAAAATGATTGTCAATGGAGATATCAGTCAGATTGACCTGCCACGTAATGTCAAGTCCGGTTTGATTGATGCTCAAGAGAAACTCAAGAATATCCATCAAATTGACTTTGTTCATTTTTCAGCCAAGGATGTGGTTCGCCATCCAGTTGTCGCTCAGATTATCCGAGCTTATGAACCAGCTCCAGTTAAAAATGAAGAGAGCGAAGAAGTCCAAGAAGAAACAGAATAGTAAAAAAGAGCAGTTCAGGTGGAATTGCTCTTTCTTTTATCTGATAATTAGATTTTTTAGATTAGTTCATCAATTAGAGTATGTTTCTTATCGAGACCTTGGGCTACTGGAAGACTGGTTAAGTAACCTTGATAAGTAGTAACACCTTGGCGCAAGCCCTCATCTTCAGAGATTGCTTGTACAAAACCTTTACCAGCCAAAGCTTCGATATAAGGAAGAGTGACATTGGTTAGGGCAATGGTTGAAGTACGAGCAACCGCACCAGGGATATTGGCAACGGCATAGTGGAGCACACCGTGTTTTTCATAGACAGGCTCATCGTGCGTTGTCACACGGTCAGCTGTCTCGATAACACCACCTTGGTCAACGGCAACGTCAACGATGACAGAGCCTGGACGCATTTGCTTGACCATCTCATCTGTCACCAATTTTGGTGCTTTGGCACCTGGAATGAGAACCGCTCCGATCACCACATCCGCATCTCTCACACTGGCTTCGATGTTAAATGAATTGGACATGAGAGTTTGAATTTGATGACCAAAGACCTCCTCTAAACGGAGAGACGTTTAGCACTGATATCAAGGATGGTTACTTGTGCACCAAGACCAAGAGCAATTCGAGCAGCATGGGTCCCTACGACACCGCCACCGATGATGGTTACTTTCCCTTTAGGTACACCCGGCACACCACCCAGTAAGACACCAGAACCTCCTGCTTGCTTAGTTAGGAAATGAGCACCGATTTGGACTGCCATACGGCCAGCAACCTCACTCATAGGTACGAGGAGCGGTAATTGACCTTGGGAATCACGGACAGTTTCATAGGCAATCCCAGTTGTTTTTGCTTCCAACATAGCATCTGCTAATTCTGGAGCAGCGGCCATGTGCAAGTAGGTGAAGAGAAGCAGGTCGTCACGTAAGTAACCATATTCAGAAGCTAGTGGTTCTTTTACTTTCACGACCAACTCAGCTGCCCAGGTTTCACCAGCAGTAGCGACAATTTCAGCTCCTTGCTTTTGATAGTCAGCATCAGTAAAGCCAGAACCGATACCAGCATTTGTTTCGATAAGAACGCGATGACCACGGCCGACTAAGCTGTGGACACCAGCAGGTGTTAGGGCAACACGATTTTCATTATTCTTAATTTCTTTTGGAATTCCGATTAACATAGAGAAAAACTCCCTTTCTATTGACGGGTTGTAAATGATTTATCACATTATCTATAAAATAAGGTGATGATTTCATTCTATATGAAACCGCTTTAAAAAGCAAGAAAAATTTGTTGTAATTTATTTTTTATGCTAGACTGGTAGAAAATATTTTTAAATGTAGGAGAAGTATGGAATCAATTTTTGTAAAACTTGCCCAGTATCCGTCTATAGAAGCAGAGCATTTATTGCTTAGACCTGTAACCTTGGATGATGCGGAAGCTATGTTTGAGTATGCCTCAGACAGAGAAAATACGCGCTACACTTTTCCAACAAATCAAAGCTTGGAAGAAACCAAGAATAACATTGCTCAGTTCTACTTGGCTAATCCTTTGGGACGTTGGGGAATCGAATTAAAAGATAACGGCAAGTTTATAGGAACCATTGACTTGCACAAGATTGATCCTGTTCTTAAGAAGGCAGCTATTGGTTACATTATCAATAAAAAGTATTGGAATCAAGGTTTGGCGACAGAAGCCAATCGTGCCGTGATTGAGCTGGCTTTTGAGAAGATTGGAATGAACAAGTTGACCGCCCTTCACGATAAGGACAATCCTGCATCTGGAAAGGTCATGGAGAAATCAGGCATGTGTTTTTCCCATGCAGAACCATATGCTTGTATGGACCAGCATGAAGAAGGCCGAATTGTTACAAGAGTTCATTATGTCTTGACTAAGGAAGACTATTTTGCAAATAAATAAGCAGTTGAGAAGAAATTTTCAACTGTTTTTTCTTCCTCTTACGAATAATCTAAGAGAGGAGAAAAATATGGAAGTAATTATCGAGAAAATCAAAGAGTATAAAATCATCGTCACCTGTACTGGTCTGGGCTTGCTTGTTGGCGGATTTTTCCTGCTAAAACCAGTTCCACAAACACCTGTCAAAGAAACAAATTTGCAGGCTGAAGTTGCAGCTGTTTCCAAGGATTCATCGACCGAAAAGGAAGTGAAGGAAGAACCGGTTGAACAAGATCTAATCACAGTAGATGTGAAAGGTGCTGTCAAATCGCCAGGAATTTATGATTTGCCTGTAGGTAGTCGGGTCAATGATGCTGTTCAGAAGGCTGGTGGTTTGACAGATCAAGCAGACAGCAAGTCACTCAATCTAGCTCAGAAAGTTAGTGATGAGACTCTAGTTTACGTTCCCACTAAGGGCGAAGAAGCAGCTAGTCAACAGACTACTTTGGGGACAGCTTCTTCAACAAGCAAGGAAAAGAAGGTCAATCTCAACAAGGCTAGTCTGGAAGAGCTTAAACAGGTCAAAGGATTAGGTGGCAAACGAGCTCAGGACATTATCGACCATCGTGAAACAAATGGCAAATTCAAGTCGGTTGATGAACTTAAGAAGGTCTCTGGCATTGGTGCTAAAACGATAGAAAAGCTAAAAGACTATGTTACAGTGGATTAAGAATTTCCCCATTCCCCTAATTTACCTGAGTTTTCTGTTACTTTGGCTTTATTACGCTATTTTCTCATCATCCTATCTTGCTTTGTTGGGCTTCGTTTTTCTGCTAATCTGTCTTTTTTTACAATTTCCTTGGAAATCTGCTAGCAAAGTTCTAATGATTTGCGGAATCTTTGCCTTCTGGTTTCTGTTTCAAAATTGGCAACAGAGTCGAGCGAGTCAAAATTTGGTGGATTCTGTTGAAAGGGTACGGATTCTGCCTGACACTATCAAGGTCAATGGTGATAGTCTGTCCTTTCGTGGTAAGTCTAGCAGTCGTACCTTCCAAGTTTACTATAAGCTTCAGTCCGAGAATGAAAAAGAAGCCTTTCAAGTCTTAACAGATCTTCATGAGATAGAGTTAGAAGGGAAGTTTTCGGAGCTAGAAGGGCAGAGAAATTTGGTGGATTTGACTACCAAGCCTATCTGAAGACTCAGGGAATTTACCAGACTCTCAATATCAAAAAAATTCAGTCACTTCAAAAGGTTGGCAGTTGGGATATAGGTGAAAACCTGTCCAGTTTACGTCGAAAGGCTGTAGTTTGGATTAAGACGCACTTTCCAGATCCTATGCGAAATTACATGACAGGGCTTCTATTAGGAAATCTGGACACCGACTTTGAGGAGATGAATGAGCTTTATTCTAGTCTAGGAATTATCCACCTTTTTGCCTTGTCAGGCATGCAGGTAGGTTTTTTCATGGATGGATTTAAGAAACTTCTCTTGCGATTGGGTTTGACCCAAGAAAAGTTGAAATGGCTGACTTATCCCTTTTCCCTTATTTATGCAGGTCTGACAGGATTTTCAGCCTCGGTCATTCGCAGTCTTTTGCAAAAGTTACTGGCTCAACATGGTGTTAAGGGCTTAGATAATTTTGCCTTGACGGTGCTTGTCCTCTCTATCATCATGCCTAACTTTTTCTTGACAGCAGGAGGAGTCTTGTCCTGCGCTTATGCTTTTATCTTGACCATGACCAGCAAAGAAGGGGAGGGGCTTAAGGCTGTTGCTAGAGAAAGTCTAGTCATTTCCTTGGGAATATTGCCCATTTTATCTTTCTATTTTGCAGAATTTCAGCCATTGTCCATCCTCTTGACCTTTGTCTTTTCCTTTCTATTTGACTTGGTCTTCTTACCGCTCTTGTCCATCTTATTTGCACTTTCCTTTCTCTATCCAGTCATTCAGCTGAATTTTATTTTTGAGTGGTTGGAGGGGATTATTCGCTTGGTATCGCAGGTGACAAGTAGACCTCTGGTCTTTGGACAACCCAATGCATGGCTTTTAATCTTATTGTTAATTTCCTTGGCTTTGGTCTATGATTTGAGGAAAAACATTAAAAGGCTAGCAGTGTTGACCTTATTGATTACAGGGCTCTTTCTTCTGACCAAGCATCCACTGGAAAATGAAATTACCATGCTAGATGTTGGGCAAGGTGAGAGTATTTTCCTACGGGATGTAACCGATAAGACCATTCTCATAGATGTCGGTGGCAAGGCAGAATCTGATAAGAAAATAGAAAAATGGCAAAAAAAGACGATGACCAGCAATGCCCAGCGAACCTTAATCCCCTATCTTAAAAGTCGAGGAATATCTAAGATTGATCAGCTGATTTTAACCAATACGGACAAGGAACATGTTGGAGATTTGTTGGAGGTGACCAAGTCTTTTCATGTCGGAGAGATTTTAGTATCAAAAGGCAGTTTGAAACAGAAGGAATTTGTGGCAGAACTACAGGCGACTCAAACCAAGGTGCGTAGTGTGACAGTAGGAGAGAACTTGCCAATTTTCGGAAGTCAGTTAGAAGTCCTATTTCCAAGGAAAATTGGAGATGGAGATCATGAAGACTCCCTAGTTCTGTATGGAAAACTACTGGATAAGAACTTTCTTTTTACAGGAAATATGGAGGAGAAAGGAGAGAAGGACATGCTGAAGCACTATCCAGACTTGAAAGTTGATGTCTTGAAAGCTGGCCAACATGGCTCTAAAAACTCATCAAGTTCAGCCTTTTTAGAACAACTCAAACCAGAGATTGCCCTCATCTCAGTTGGAAAGAGTAATCGAATCAAACTACCCCATCAGGAAACCTTGACACGACTGCAAGGTATCAATAGCAAAGTTTACCGAACTGACCAGCAAGGAGCTATACGCTTTAAAGGGTGGAATAGTTGGAAAATCGAAACAGTTAGTTAATGAACACAAACTTTTCAAAAAAATAACTTTTTATCTTGACAAGGGCTAGAAAACTTGGTATCATATAAAAGTTGAGAAAAGCAGAAGTGAGAGCTTCTCGCCTTGTGACATTAAGTTGCCTGGCCCTACGGATGAAAAGTTTCTAAGAAACGCTATCATAACGTGCGGGCTTGTATATTTACGAGTCCGCTATTGTTTTTCTCTAATAAAACAAAAGAGGTGAAAACCATAGCAAAGCAAGACTTATTCATCAATGATGAGATTCGTGTACGTGAAGTTCGCTTGATTGGTCTTGAAGGAGAACAGCTAGGTATCAAGCCACTCAGTGAAGCGCAAGCTTTGGCTGATAACGCTAATGTTGACCTAGTATTGATTCAACCCCAAGCCAAACCACCTGTTGCAAAAATTATGGACTACGGTAAGTTCAAATTTGAGTACCAGAAGAAGCAAAAAGAACAACGTAAAAAACAAAGTGTTGTTACTGTGAAAGAAGTTCGTCTAAGTCCAACTATTGACAAGGGTGACTTTGATACAAAACTTCGCAATGCACGCAAATTCCTTGAAAAAGGAAATAAAGTTAAGGTATCTATTCGCTTTAAGGGTCGTATGATTACCCATAAAGAGATTGGTGCAAAAGTTTTAGCCGAGTTTGCTGAAGCAACTCAAGATATTGCAATCATCGAACAACGTGCTAAAATGGATGGACGTCAAATGTTCATGCAATTGGCGCCAGCGACTGACAAAAAATAATTGTCAGAAAGTTAAATAAAGGAGAAAAAATCATGCCAAAACAAAAAACACACCGCGCATCAGCTAAACGTTTCAAACGTACAGGTTCTGGTGGACTTAAACGTTTCCGTGCTTACACTTCTCACCGTTTCCACGGAAAAACTAAGAAACAACGTCGTCATCTTCGTAAAGCATCTATGGTGCATTCAGGAGATTACAAACGTATCAAAGCAATGCTTACTCGCTTGAAATAATAGCTTGACTGTAAGTAAACAATTCTAGGAAATATTTGGAGGAAATAAAACATGGCACGTGTTAAAGGTGGCGTTGTATCACGCAAACGTCGTAAACGTATTCTTAAATTAGCAAAAGGTTACTATGGAGCTAAACACATCTTGTTCCGTACTGCAAAAGAACAAGTAATGAACTCTTACTACTATGCATACCGTGACCGTCGTCAGAAAAACGTGACTTCCGCAAATTGTGGATCACTCGTATCAACGCGGCAGCTCGTATGAACGGACTTTCATACTCACAATTGATGCATGGTTTGAAATTGGCTGAGATCGAAGTTAACCGTAAAATGCTTGCTGACTTGGCTGTTAATGATGCAGCAGCTTTCACAGCTCTTGCAGATGCAGCTAAAGCAAAACTTGGTAAATAATCACTGATGAGACTGGAACAGGATTGTCCCAGTCTTTTTGAAAATAAAGGAGAAAAATATGGCTTCAAAAATGCTACACACTTGCTTGCGAGTAGAAAATCTTGAAAAATCAATCGCATTTTATCAAGATGCTTTTGGTTTTAAAGAATTGCGTCGCAGAGATTTTCCAGACCATGCCTTCACGATTGTCTATCTAGGTCTTGAGGGTGATGACTATGAGTTGGAGTTGACTTATAACTACGATCACGGTCCTTATGTGGTTGGAGATGGCTTTGCCCATATCGCCCTAAGTACACCTGATCTTGAAGCTCTTCACCAAGAGCACAGTGCAAAAGGTTATGAAGTGACTGCACCAAATGGCTTACCAGGAACTGCACCAAACTATTACTTTGTCAAAGACCCTGATGGATACAAGGTCGAAGTCATTCGTGAAAAATAATCACGTGAAGTCAAGTAGAATGTTCGTTTTCTACTTGACTTTTTTTAGCTGAAAGAGTATACTAGTAAAAATTTAACCTTTAAGGGGAGTCCAGAGAGACTCACAAGGTGTCAGATAAAAGAATAGTACAATGTTCTAGAGGAGACTTTTTGAGTATGCTCTCTTGTCTTGTATGATTTTAACTGAGGCCTTGCACTAGCAAGGTCTTTTCTTTATCTGGTCCCCTTAAAATTTAAGGAGGAAAAGTCATGAATCCCACATGTAAGAAACGCTTGGGTGCCATTCGATTGGAAACCATGAAGGTGGTTGCACAAGAGGAAATCGCGCCAGCAATTTTTGAATTAGTCCTAGAAGGGGAAATGGTTGAAGCTATGCGAGCAGGCCAATTTCTTCATCTACGTGTGCCTGATGATGCCCATCTCTTGCGCCGCCCTATTTCAATTTCGTCTATTGACAAGGCAAACAAGCAGTGTCATCTCATTTATCGGATTGAGGGGGCTGGGACAGCCATTTTTTCAACCTTAAGTCAGGGAGATACTCTGGATGTGATGGGGCCTCAGGGAAATGGTTTTGACTTGTCTGACCTTGATGAGCAGAGCCAGGTTCTCCTTGTTGGTGGGGGGATTGGTGTTCCGCCCTTGCTTGAGGTTGCTAAGGAATTGTATGCGCGTGGGGTGAAAGTAGTGACAGTTCTCGGTTTTGCGACTAAGGATGCTGTTATTTTAGAGACGGAATTGGCCCAATATGGGCAGGTTTTTGTAACGACTGATGATGGTTCTTATGGTATTAAGGGGAATGTTTCTGTTGTTATCAACGATTTAGATAGTCAGTTTGATGCTGTTTACTCGTGTGGGGCGCCTGGAATGATGAAGTATATCAATCAAACCTTTTATGCCCACCCAAGGGCCTATCTATCTTTGGAATCCCGTATGGCTTGTGGGATGGGGGCTTGCTATGCCTGCGTCCTAAAAGTGCCAGAAAGCGAGACGGTCAGCCAACGCGTCTGTGAAGATGGTCCTGTCTTCCGCACAGGAACAGTTGTATTATAAGGAGAAAATTATGACTAAAAATCGTTTACAAGTTTCTCTACCTGGTTTGGATTTGAAGAATCCGATTATACCAGCATCAGGCTGTTTTGGTTTTGGACAAGAGTATGCCAAGTATTATGATTTAGATCTTTTGGGTTCTATTATGATTAAGGCCACAACCCTTGAACCACGCTTTGGGAATCCAACTCCAAGGGTAGCAGAAACGCCTGCTGGTATGCTCAATGCAATCGGACTGCAAAATCCTGGTTTGGAGGTTGTTTTGGCTGAAAAACTTCCTTGGCTGGAAAGAGAATATCCAACACTTCCCATTATTGCCAATGTAGCTGGTTTTTCAAAACAAGAGTATGCAGCCGTTTCTCGTGGTATTTCCAAGGCAGCTAATGTAAAGGCTATTGAGCTCAATATTTCTTGTCCCAATGTTGACCACTGTAATCACGGACTTTTGATTGGTCAAGATCCAGATTTAGCTTATGATGTGGTGAAAGTAGCTGTCGAAGCCTCAGATGTGCCAGTTTATGTCAAACTGACTCCTAGTGTGACGGATATTGTCACCGTCGCAAAAGCTGCAGAAGATGCGGGAGCAAGTGGCTTGACCATGATTAATACTCTAGTTGGAATGCGCTTTGACCTCAAAACCAGAAAACCAATCTTGGCCAATGGAACAGGTGGAATGTCTGGTCCAGCAGTTTTTCCAGTAGCCCTTAAACTCATCCGCCAAGTAGCTCAAACAACAGACCTGCCTATCATTGGAATGGGAGGAGTGGATTCGACAGAAGCTGCCCTAGAAATGTATCTGGCTGGGGCATCTGCAATCGGAGTTGGAACAGCCAACTTTACCAATCCTTATGCCTGTCCTGATATTATTGAAAATCTGCCCAAAGTCATGGACAAATACGGCATTAGTAGTCTAGAAAATCTACGCAAGGAAGTAAAAGAGTCTCTGAAGTAAACTGCAATCAATCTGTTATATAATATTTTGAAGTTGGAATAGGACAACACGACTTCTAAACGCTTGTTAGAAATTTGATTTGAATTCCTTAATTGATTTGTTCATATTCTATTTCAATCAACTATAAATTTTTTTATGATTAGTAAGTAAACAAGCTAAAAATCCTGATTTCAAGTTAAATGGCTCTATAATATTTGTAGTGGGTAAATCCCCTATGGATATTATGGAGCCTATTTTGTTGTAGAAAAAAAGTCCCATAAGATCTATAATGAAAAGCAACCAAACCATCATTAGAAAGAATCCTATGGAACAATTACATTTTATCACAAAATTACTAGACATTAAAGACCCAAATATCCAAATTATGGATGTCATTAATAGGAATACCCACAAGGAAATCATCGCTAAACTGGACTACGACGCTCCATCTTGTCCTGAGTGTGGAAGTCAAATGAAGAAATATGACTTCCAAAAACCGTCTAAGGTTCCTTACCTTGAAACGACTGGTATGCCTACTAGAATTCTCCTTAGAAAACGTCGATTCAAGTGCTATCATTGCTCGAAAATGATGGTAGCTGAGACTTCTCTCGTCAAGAAGAATCACCAAATCCCTCGTATCATCAACCAAAAGATTGCCCAGAAGCTAATTGAGAAGACTTCTATGACCGATATTGCCCGTCAGCTGTCTATTTCAACTTCAACTGTTATTCGCAAGCTCAATGACTTCTGTTTTAAGTCTGATTTTTCTTACCTCCCTGAGATTATGTCCTGGGACGAATATGCCTTCACTAAGGGAAAGATGAGTTTCATTGCTCAAGATTTTGATAAGCTCAATATTATCACTGTTCTTGAGGGTAGAACACAAACTATCATAAGAAATCATTTTCTGCGCTACAATCGCTCTGTTCGTTGTCAGGTGAAATCATTACTATGGATATGTTTAGTCCTTACTATGACTTGGCTAAACATCTTTTTCCGTATGCCAAAAATCGTTCTGAGATCGCTTCCACATTGTACAACATCTTAGCCGTGCTATGAGTCGTGTTCGTGTCCAAATCATGAAGCAATTTGAGCGAAAAATCTCATGAATATAAGGCTATCAAGCGCTACTGGAAACTCATTCAACAGGATAGCCGTAAACTGAGTGATAAGCGATTTTATCGCCCTACTTTTCGCATGCACTTAACCAATAAAGAGATTATTGACAAGCTTTTGAGCTATTCAGAAGACTTGAAACACCACTATCATCTCTATCAACTCTTGCTTTTTTTCACTTTCAGAATAAGGAACCGGAGAAATTTTTTTCGGACTCATTGAGGAAAAATCTAAAGAAAGTTCATCCTCTTTTTTTAAGACTGTCTTTAAAAACCTTTCTAAAGGACAAAGAGAAAAATAGTCAATGCCCTTCAGTTACCCTATTCTAATGCCAAATTAGAAGCAACCAATAATCTCATCAAACTTATCAAACGCAATGCCTTTGGTTTTCGGAACTTTGAAAAACTTCAAAAAAACGGATTTTTTTATCGCTCTGAATATCAAAAAAAGAAAGGACGAAATTTGTCCTTTCTCGAGCTTAGCTTTTCTTCAACCCACTACAGTTGACAAAGAGCCAGTTAAATCAGGATTTTTTTCATTGATGCAATTTTTGATCTAGACAAATTAATAGTAGGAATGTCCTTGGCGTGGAACAAAGTTCTTCCTTGCGGGCCATTTTAAAGGTAAGCTCCTCATTTTGCAGGTTATTGCGT